>Ga0307515_10003755_pt1 | contig 31829 bp, 28 predicted proteins | sample 17_EM_MG_FD_194513 | JGI IMG/M metagenome (GOLD analysis project Ga0307515, IMG submission 194513) | Populus trichocarpa ectomycorrhiza microbial communities from riparian zone in the Pacific Northwest, United States - 17_EM | ecosystem: Host-associated > Plants > Roots > Unclassified | place...
ATGGGGCAAGCTCGAGGTCCCGCAGTGCGGCTACTGTCAATCGGGACAGATCATGGCAGCCGCAGCCTTGCTGAAGGCGAACCCGAAGCCGACGGATGCCGACATCGATGAAGTCATGACGAACATCTGTCGTTGCGGTACGTACCAACGCATACGGGCGGCCATTCATCAGGCTGCCGGGGAGATGGGCTCAGTGCAGGCGCCATCGCCGGGCACCACGAAGGCTGTTGGCTAAGGGGAAGCAGATGAACAAGTCAGGCTTGGAAGCGGCGAAGGGAGTCTCCCGCCGCGCGTTCGTACTGGGCACGGCCGCCGCCGCTGGCGGTGGCTTGGCCCTGGGGGTCGTCGTGCCCGGGGTTGGGGTTGCATCCGCGCAAACGCTCAGCGATGCGGGCCATGAAATCGGCGCATGGGTCGTCATCCAGCCCGACGGTACCTGCGTCGTACGTGTCGCGCGCTCCGAGATGGGCCAAGGGACCAGCACGGGGCTGGCACAGCTCGTCGCAGAAGAGCTCGACTGCGACTGGAGTCAGGTGCGCGTTGAGTACCCAACCCCCGGACAGAGTCTGGCCCGCGGCCGCGCTTGGGGTGACATGGGCACCGGGGGCAGCTGGGGAATCCGAAAGTCGGATGACTATGTCCGCAAGGGCGGCGCGGCGGCGCGCCTGATGCTCGTGGCTGCGGCCGCACGCGAACTGGGTGTCGCCAGCGATCAGCTCGAGACCCACAAGGGCGTTGTCTCGCATCCAGCCTCTGGCAGGACCCTGAGCTACGGGCGCCTGGCCAAGGCCGCCTCGGAACTGCCCGTGCCGGACCCGAAGACCATCACCCTTCGCGATCCGCGCCAATGGAAGCTGGCTGGCCAGCCCCTGAAGCGAGTCGATACCTTGGACAAGCTCAATGGAAAGCGCAAGTTTTCTATCGACGTTCGCATGCCCGGAATGCTGTATGCGGCGGTCAAGGCGTCTCCGGTGTTTGGCGGTTCGCTGGTGAGTTTCGACAGCAAGGAGGTCGAAAAACTCAGAGGCGTGGTGCGCGTGGTCCGTGTCGATCGGTCCTCGGTGGCGGTGGTTGCGGACAGCTGGTGGCGCGCCAAGGTCGCACTGGACAAGCTGCCTATCGTCTGGGACAACGGGCCTCATGCAGCAGTCAACGATCGCACCCTGGCCTTGCACGTGGCCAGCGGTTTGAGCGGCCCGGCCGACCATGTCAATCGCAACGAGACTGCTGCGGATGCCGGCACTCAAAGGGCCGCTCGGACCATCGAAGCGACCTACACGACGCCGTTCCTCGCACACGGCGCCCTGGAGCCGGTCAGCGGAGTGGCGAGGGTCACGAAGGATCGCGCGGAGGCATGGATCGCCACACAGAATGGTGAGGCATCCCTTGCCGCGCTCGCCAAGGCCGCCGGACTTCCGCCCGCCCAATGTGAGGTCTACAAGATCGATCTCGGAGGATCGTTCGGGCGGCGCACGGCGTCGATCCAGGACTACGTTGAGATGACCGTGGCCATCGCCAAGCAGTTTCCCGGCGTTGCGGTCAAGATGATCTGGAGTCGCGAGGAGGACCAAACGCACGACTTCTACCGGCCCTTGTCGCAAAGCAAGATGACCGCCTCCCTGGACGCCGATGGTCAGCTCGCCTCCCTGAACATCCGCGTGTCCGGACCCTCCATCAACAAGGTGCTGTATCCGCAGACAGTGGCCGGCGGCAACTACAGCCATCAGCTTCAAGGGTTCTGGAAGGAGCCGGGCGAAGCGCAACTGGGCTACACCATCCCCAATCTGAAGGTCGATTTCAGCCTGCGCGAAACCCCCGTGCCCATTGGAACCTGGCGAGGGGTCAACACCAACCAGAACGGGGTCTATCTCGAATGCTTCATCGAGGAAGTTGCGCGCGCGGCGGGGCAGGACTCGCTCAAGTATCGGCGAGCGTTGCTCAAGAACCATCCGAAGCACCTTGCGGTGCTCGAGGCCGCCGCAGACAGGGCCGGGTGGGGCACCCCGCTGCCGGCGGGTATCCACCGGGGAATGGCCCAGTTCATGGGGTACGGCAGCTATTGCGCGGCAGTGGCGGAGGTGATGGTGAACGACAAGAGGGAGGTGAAGGTCCGGCGCGTGGTGATGGCCATCAACTGCGGCCACGCCGTCAATCCAGACCAGATCGCGGCGCAGGTGGAAGGGGCTGTCTACTTTGGCCTGGGTGCGACCTTCTTTGGAGAGATCTCCATCGAGGGGGGACGCGTCAAGGAGACCAATTTCGACGCATATCGGGTGCTCAGGATGGCCGAGGCACCCAAGGTGGAGACAGTGCTCATGCAGACCTACGATTTCTGGGGAGGGGTTGGAGAGCCGCCCATTGCCGTTGTCGCGCCGGCTGTCATGAACGCCGTCTTCGCCGCGACCGGCAAGCCGGTGCGCGATCTGCCGCTCAAGAACCAGGGATTCAGCCTCGTATGAAATCTCCAGCGCTGCTCCTCATCGGTGCGCATTCGCTGGCGACGGCGCTCGCGCTCGCCTTGGCGTCGCCTGCGTTCGCGGATCAGGCGCTTGCATCCAAGCACGCTTGCACCGCCTGCCACGCCGCGGACCGAAAGCTCGTCGGTCCCTCGTTCAAGGATATCTCGGCACGGTATGCATCGGACGCCGGCGCTGCAGAGCGCCTAGCCGCGAAGATTCGCGCGGGTGGGGTGGGCGCTTGGGGGGCCATGCCCATGCCGCCGAACGCCTCGATTCCCGAGGCCGATGCCAAGGCCCTGGTGACCTGGATTCTCAACCCTCCACGCGGGAAGCCTGCCCAATGATCTACGAGATCCGAGAGTACGTCCCCAACCCCGGCAAGGCGGAGAGCCTGCTGGCGCGCCTTGTTCAAGCGCAACGGTTCTTCGAGCGCCACGGGATGGAGGTGGTCGTCGTGCTCGAGCCCACCGACATGCGCGATCATCCGACGTACGTGCTGCGCTTCCAGGATGGCGAGGCACGCCGGCTCGCATGGCAGCGGTTCAGCAGCGACAGCGAATGGCGATCGCTGAAAGCCGCGAGCGAAGTCAACGGCGTGCTGCTGAAGGAGGTAAAGTCAAGATGCTTCGACGACATCAGCATGCGCGTGTTGTCCGGTACACGCTACGCCTTCGCATCTGCCGGGACCGGGGCGTCGGCAGGCTGACGCCAGCGACGCGGGAAGTCCGACCCACTTGAACATCACACGCGAGCTATCCACATGACTGCGAAGAAGGAACTGCCGAGTATTGCCGTGCTGGACGACTACCAGGGGGTCGCACTCGGCATGGCCGACTGGTCTGTCCTGGAGGGCCTCGCCACGGTAACGGCGTTCCGAGACCATGTCGAGGACGAGGAGGCGTTGGTGCGCCGCCTGGAGGCGTTCGACGCTATCTGCGTGATGCGGGAACGCACACCGATGCCGGCTTCCCTCATCGAGAGATTGCCGAAGCTGAAGATCATTGTTTCGACCGGAAGCAAGAACAGATCCATCGACATGGATGCGGCATCGTCAAGGGGCATCCAGGTTCACGGGACCGCGTACTGGTCAGACCCCACCATCGAGATGACTTGGGCGCTGATACTCGGCAGCATGCGCCACCTGGTCGAGGAAGGCGTAAGCGTTCGCGCCGGCGGTTGGCAGACCAGCGTCGGCGCGGATCTGAAGGGCCGCGCCCTCGGGATTCTCGGGCTGGGGCGCATCGGCACCAGAGTGGCAGAGATCGGTCGGGCCTTCGGAATGGACGTGATCGCCTGGAGCCAGAATTTGACCGAGGAGAGGGCCGCCGAGGCGGGGGCGAGGCGGGTGTCGAAGGAAGAACTCTTCAGGCAGTCCGACGTCCTTTCGATCCACGTCATCCTGAGTCAAAGGACAAGGGGGCTTGTCGGTCGGCCGGAGCTTGCGCTGATGAAGTCGACGGCCCGCTTGATCAATACTTCCAGGGGCGAGATCGTGTCCGAGGATGCAATGATCGAGGCGCTGAGGAATCGTCAGATCGCGGGTGCCGCCTTGGACGTCTTCGATCAGGAGCCATTGCCACTGGACCATCCGTACCGAACGCTTCCGAATGTGTTGGCGACACCGCACATCGGGTACGTCGGTGAGGATCTGTACAAGGCGTTCTTCACCGACACCGTCAGTCATTTGCGGCAGTGGCTCGACCAGGCCTGATGAAGAGCGATCTCGGTCAATCGCAGTTCCTCGATCAGTCCAGCGACATTGCTTGCGGTCAGCTTCTCATAGATCGACCGGATCTGATCGCGCACCGTGGCGGGTGAGCGATTCAGGATCTGAGCGACCTGTTTGTGAGGCCGCCCTTCAAGACCAGTTGCGCGACCGTGAGCTCTCGCGGCGTCAGTCCGTCAGCGCGGCGGCGCGAGTGGCCGGGCGGATGTTGCGCCTACGGCCGACGGCGCCGCATCCAGCAAGTTGCAATTGCTCGCGCCGCCCGGCACCATCGTCGGCAAGCACCTGTTTGCCAGGACCATGTCACGCAGCGCCCGAGCGTACCGTCTCGCAGGGACACACCTTGCGTTGCGGCATCTGCGCAGCTACGGCGGTGGCACAGTAACGGCCCGCAAGGCTTGGCCGCACCGACTAAGGCCGGACACCGAGCACCGACAGAATGATTGCGGCCAAAGTCAGCGTTATCGGAAGCTTCTGGGCGGCGAGCGCGCGGGCCCGTTCAGCTGACAGCCTAGATGGCCTTGCAAGGTTCATTTCGGAATGAAGAGATGTGGACATAGAAACTCCTGGATGTGGGCGAGCTCATTGCTCGCATGCCTCCAGGGTATTCCTCCCGCCGGGTGCCAGCACGCACCGTCCGGTGACACGGCGTTTCCGTTTCTGTACCAATCAGGCCTTCCCGCGGTTGGGGTCAGGACACCCCTGATCATGCTGTTCGTCACGTCCCAGCGCATGGTGTAAGTCCTCGGACCGTACGGCGTGCTGAAGCGCCAGTTCGGCTTCATTCATGCAGGCGTCACGGCGTCCGGCCGCACCCGCTAAATGCCGCGGGGCTTCTATTTGCTGATCGCAGGGCAGGCGATCCCCTCGTTGGCGGACAACGCGCGGCTGATCGTCGCCATCGCTTTGCTGCAGGAGCGCCGGCTCGCCGCTGCGCGATCGCCTGGTGACCGAGGCACATGCCGAGCACCGGCACCTTCGCGTGGCGCAGGGCGTCGGCAACGATGCCCACATCCTGCGCACGCTGCGGTCGCCCGGGCCCGGGAGAGAGATGACGATCTTATCGAAGCCGATGGCCTCGGCCACGCTCCACCTCAGTTCGTCATGCGGATGAACTCGTGGCGGCTCGCCATTGCCCGGCCACCATTTCACACTCCAAGAACGTCTCCAAGTGTTCTTGCAAGTCAAAAAGCCGCAAGCAAATCAACAACGAGGGCTTGTTTGATTCCGCAAAAGTGCAGTGTTCCGCGGCCTTCAGTGCCTCGTCGATGGCATCGATGCGCCGCATACAGATAGCACGCCATGGGCGTCACGAAAAATGTTCTTCATCTGGCGATCCATCGCCCCTTGCAGTCGGTTCAGGTGGCGAGCGCGTAGGGCCACTCGACGGGGGTGTGAGTGTCGTTTCGACCCGCTCAGAACATCGTGTTCGTGTTGTTCGCCGTCTCTGGCACCGGCTGCAGCACGTCCCAGTGCTCGAGGATCTTGCCGTCGGCATCGAAGCGGAAGATGTCCACGCCTGCGGTTTCCTTGCCGCCCCAATCCAGATAGCGCACATGGATGAAGGCCAGATCACCATCGATGGCGACGCGCTTGACCTCGCACGGGACCTTCTTGACCTGCTTGATAAAGCCGGTGATGAAGTCGGTGCCGTTCGGGAACAGTGGGTTGTGCTGGATGTAAGGGCCTGCGACGAGCCCCGGCAGCAGATCGGCTTGGCCTTCATTGAAGATCTTGTCGTAGATGGTGGCTACTGCGGCTTGAATCTTGGCTCTTTGCATGAATTTCTCCGGGTGTTGAGGACACGCCTTGCGAATGCGTGGCGGCCATTGGAGCGCCGATCGCTCAGACGATCCATGCGTAAAAGTCGCAATTTGATAACCAATCATCTCATTCGCTATGATGCGGCGATGCAGGCATTGAACGGCTGGCTTAGGGCCGTGCGCGCCGACGGCATGGTGCTGGTGCGCACGCGCGTTGCCGGCCGCTGGGGCTTTGCCGTCGACCCGCGCGACGCCGCGGTGTTCCATTTCGTGGCCGAGGGGCGCGCCGTCGTGCGGCAGCTCGATGCCAAAGCCATCGAGGTCTTGCCCGGCGAACTGGTGCTGTTCCCCCGGGGCAAGGCGCACGAAGTGGCTCATTCGGTCCGCGGCAAGACCCTGCCGCTTGCCGAATTCATGGCGCTGCGCAATGGCGTGGAGGATTCCGCGACCGAGGCAAGCACACTGGTCTGCGGCGAGTTCGGCATCGACCGGCATCTTGCGCTGCCCGCCATGCGCGCTTTGCCGGCCGCAGTGCACCTGCGCCCTGGTAGCGAGCCGGGTGGCTCCCCCCTCGGCGACACGCTGCGCCTCCTGCGCGCCGAGGTGGAGACGCCGAACTTCGGCAATCAGATCGTCGTGCGCAACCTGTTGTCGATGCTCTTCGTCTATTTCATGCGTGACTGGGCCGACACCGCCGCGCCGGGTGTCAACGACTGGTTCTCCGCCGTGCGCACTCCGCACCTGGCACGCGCGCTCGCCTGCATACACGAGTCGCCCGAGCGCGCCTGGACGTTGGAAGAATTGGCCAAGAAGGCCAGCCTGTCGCGCGCGACCTTCGCCCGACAGTTCAACGCCTCGGTCGGCGAACCGCCGCACAACTACCTCACGAGATGGCGCATGGGCGTCGCTGCGCAACTGTTGCAAGAGACCGACCTGCGGCTTTCGGAGATCGCGGCGCGCGTCGGCTACCAGTCGGAGTTCTCATTCAGCCGAGCCTTCAAGCACTGGCGCGGTGTGGCACCCGTTCGGTTCCGACGAATTGCTGTCCCTGAGGCTAATGACAGATCGGCGAAGGAGCAGGGGAGTTGTGCGTGACGCGCCCCGAGCGCGGCCTGCTCAAGGAGCAGCTAAACCAGTTCAAGCGCCGCCTGTTCGCGGCCAAGAGTGCTCGGGGCGCATCAGAAGATTCCTGCAGGGCCTGCGTGCGGGGAAGTCGCCGCGCCAGACCAATCCGGTGCCGTTGCCGACGGCGATGATTCCAAAGAGCCGCTGAAATCACGTTCGTGGTGATCGGGAGCTGCGGTGACATCGACGCGACGCGCGTGTCACCGCGCAGGCGATGCCATCTCAGACGCGGGGGTGCTTCAAGCAAGCATTCGCCGCCTCGGACAACTCGCCGTGCTGGCGCGTGTCAGCGACGTCACTGCCTGTGCAGGGACGACACCTTGGCTCTTAGGGCATTCCACTAGCTTTGAACGCGCGCGGGCCGTTGACCCCCGCACACCCTCTCCTTATAGTCGGATCTCTTTAGTAAACGATCGTTAGCCAAACGAGCGGTCGGCAAATAAGCAACGACATGAATGAGCTTTCGACCCAGGTGGCGCAGCTCGCGCTGCAGGGCGTCTCGATCGGTGCGATCTATAGCCTGGTGGCGCTGGGCCTGGTGCTCAGCTACAAGGCCACCGAAGTGCTGAATTTCGCGCATGGCGACATCGTCATGCTGTCGGCCTTCCTCGGCTGGTGGCTGATCGCCGACGCCGGCCTGTCATTTTGGATTGCGCTGCCATCCGTGGTGGCCGTCGGTGCAGTTTTCTGCTACGTGCTGGAAGCCCGGATCATGCGGCGCATCGTTGGCCAGCCGCAGTTCGCCGGCGTGATGCTCGCCATTGGCATCGGCTTCATGATCCGCGGCGCGGTCAGTATGACGTTCGGCCCGGAGTCGCGCACTTACGCGACGCCGTGGACCGACCAGATGCTGCGTTTCGGCGGACTGGTCGTGGGCGAGCTCAATCTCGTGATCCTGGCCGCCGCGCTGATGGTCACGGCGCTGTTGTTCTTCTTCCTGCGCCGCACCTCGCTCGGCGTGGCTGTGCAGGCAGCCTCGCAGAATCAGCTGGCCGCGTATCTCTCGGGTGTGCGGGTCAAGCGGCTCAACTCGCTGGTGTGGGCCATCTCCGGCGGCATCGCAGCGTTGTGCGGCCTGCTGCTCGCGCCGATCACGCTGGTGGACCTGGGGCTCTGGTTCGTCATGCTGAAGGCTCTCGCCGCGCTGGTGCTAGGTGGCTTCGGCAGCGTGCCGGGCGCTATCGTGGGCGGGCTGCTGCTGGGGCTGGTCGAGCAGTTCTCGGGCGTCTACCTGCCCGACGGCTTCAAGGACGTGATGCCCTACCTGGTGCTCATTGGCGTGCTGATCCTGCGCCCACACGGCCTGCTCGGCGAGAGCCATGGGCGGAGGGTCTGACATGGCGGTGCCCTACAACACCGACTATCGACAGGGCCGCGCGCTGCTCCGCGGGCCGCGCCAGTGGGCAGGCGTCGCCGCCATGGCGCTGCTGCTGCTCGCACTGCCGTTCGCGGTTCCCGCCTTCTACGTCGGCGAGATCACCTTCATTTTGATCATGAGCATCGCCAGCCTTGGGCTGATGGTGCTGATCGGCTTTACCGGGCAGGTCTCGCTGGGACAGGCGGCGTTCGTCGCCATCGGCGCTTACGTCCATGCGCTGCTGCTGGCGCAAGGCGTGCCGCTCGTGATCTCGCTGCTGCTGGCCGGTGCGGCTTCCGGCCTGGCGGGGCTGTTGATCGGCTTGCCCGCGATTCGCGTCTCGGGCCTGCACCTCGCCATGGTGACGCTCGCCTTCGCCATCGTCACGGAGCACGCCATCGGCCGCTGGAAGTCGCTCACCGGCGGCCACAGCGGGCTGGCGGTGCCCGACCCTACGCTCTTCGGCCTCAGCCTGGGTGGAACGCGCGCCTTCTATTTCCTGTGCCTCGTCGTGCTGGTGCTGGTGTTGCTGGGCCTGCTGAACCTGATGCGCTCGTCGATCGGCCGCGCGCTGATCGGCGTGCGCGATTCCGAAGCCGCGGCCCATGGGCTCGGCATTGCGGTGTCGAGGTACAAGGTGCTTGCCTTCGTGATATCGGCCGCGATCTCCGGGATGGCCGGCGGGCTGCTCGCGCACCAGAACCAGTTCATCACGCCTGAGGGCTTCGGGCTGTCGCTGTCGCTGCAATTGGTGCTGATGGTCTTCATCGGCGGGCTCGGCAGCCTGCGCGGCGCGATCTTCGGCGCGGTGCTGATCGGCCTGCTGCCGTCGTTCATTTCGTGGATCAAGCCCTGGCTGCCGGCGCGCCTGGGCAGCTCGTTCGGGCTCGAGCTCTTCGTCTACGGCGCGGTGCTGACGCTCTTCGTGCTGCTGGAGCCGCGCGGCCTGAACGGCCGCTGGCTCAAGTTCAAGGCCTTTGCCATCAGCTTTCCGCTCTACCGCAAAGGCACCTTCCGCCGCACCAAGGCCTACATGCAATCGGAGCGCTACCGATGAGCGCGCCGTTCTTTGAAGTCGATCATCTGAGCCTCTCCTTCGGCGGCGTGAAGGCGGTGCGCGATGTGAGCTTTCAGGTCGCGCGCGGTGAGGTCTTCGCCATCATCGGACCGAACGGCGCGGGCAAGACCTCGCTCTTCAACCTGATCACGCGCGTCTTCGAGTCCAGCGGCGGCGACGTGCGCATTGAGGGCACTTCGATCGGCCGCATCGCGCGGCACGACGTGGTGCGCCATGGCGTGGCGCGCACCTTCCAGAACATCGAGCTGTTCGAGGGCGCGACGGTGCTCGACAACCTGTTGCTCGGGCGGCACCGCGCGCCACACGGCAACTTCCTGGCGCAACTCTTCAACTTGCCTTCGGTGCAGCGCGCGGAGACGCTCACGCGCGAGCGCGTCGAGGACGTGATCGGACTGCTCGGCCTCGCGCCGTACCGCACCCATCTGGTGGCCGGACTTCCCTATGGCGTGCGCAAGGTGGTCGAACTCGGCCGTGCGCTGGCGGCAGAACCAAAGCTTCTGCTGCTCGACGAGCCGGCGTCCGGCCTCAACCCGGAGGAGACGCATGAGCTCGGCTACTGGATCGAAGACATCCAGCAGGAACTCGGCATCACCGTGGTGATGGTCGAGCACGACATGTCGCTGGTCTCCGCCGTGGCCGACCGCGTGCTGGTGATGGACCAGGGCCAGGTGCTGACCATCGGCTCGGCCGCCGAGGTGCAGAGCGATCCGCGCGTCATCACCGCCTACCTGGGAGCCTGAATGACGACGCTGCTTTCGGTCTCCAGCATCGAGACCTGGTACGGACCCGTCAACGCCATCCGCGGGGTCAGCCTGCAGGTGAATGCCGGGCGCATCGTCGCGGTGCTTGGCGCCAACGGCGCCGGCAAGACGACGCTGCTCAACACCATCGCCGGCGTGATCGACCCTTCCAAGGGCAGCGTCGAGTTTGAGGGCGAGCCGATCCATGGCAAGGACGCCGACGAGATCTGCCGGCGCGGCGTGGTACTGGTGCCGGAAGGCCGGCAGCTGTTCCCTTTCCTCACCGTGGCCGAGAACCTCGCGATGGGCGCCTTCGCGCGCAGCCGCCGCGACCCGCAACTGGCCCGCGACATCGAACGCGTCTACCAGTGGTTCCCGCGGCTGAAGGAGCGCAGGGACCAGCAAGCGGGCTTGCTGTCGGGCGGCGAGCAGCAGATGGTGGCCATCGGCCGCGCCTACATGAGCAAGCCGAAACTGTTGCTGCTCGACGAGCCGTCGCTCGGCCTCTCGCCGCTGCTGACCAAGGAAATATTCGCCATCGTGCGGCAGATCAACCGCGAAACGGGCACGGCGGTGCTGGTGGTCGAGCAGAACGCTGCCATCGCGCTCGCGACTGCGGACGACGGCTACATCGTCGAGCTGGGCCGCGTGGTGGCTGCGGACACCTGCGCGAACCTCGCGAACAAGGCCGACGTCAAGGAGTTCTACCTGGGTGCGGCCGCGCCGAAGAGCGCCGAGGGCGCGCCCGCAGGCATCCGCCGCCTGAACCGTCGCAAGAGCTGGCGCTGAGCCGCGCACCGATCGATCCATCCAAAGAAGGAGACCTGAAATGAGCATTCGTCGACGTACCGTCCTGTCCGGTGCCCTCGCGGGCCTGGCGCCCGCGCTGTTGTCCATGCCGGCGCGCGCGTCCGGCATCGGCGACAAGGAGATTGTGCTGGGCACGCACCTGGACCTCTCGGGGCCGGTGGCGGTTGCCATGCCGCCGATCCGCAATGGCATGGAGATGCGCATCGCCGAAGCCAATGAGGCCGGCGGTATCCACGGCCGCAAGATCCGCTTGGTGGTCGAGGACAACGCCAGTCAACCGGCCCAAGCCGTGCGGGCGGTGGACAAGCTGTTGCGCAAGGACGAGATCTTCGCGATGCTGTGCCCCTTCGGTTCCGGCGCCAACGTGGCGACGATCAAGCGGGTGCTGGATGCCGGTGTGCTGTGCTTCGCCCCGTACGGCGCCTCGGCACTCATCCGCGCCACCGCCGGCAATGCGCCGCTGCTCTTCACGACCAACCTCAACTACGACAGCACCACGGCCGCGGGCGTCCGATGGGCGGTCGCTAAGCTGGGGACCAGGAAGGTCGGCCTGATCTACCAGGAGGGTCCGTTCGGCGACCTGGTCGCCAAGGGCGTCAAGACCGCGCTGGGTGCCAAGGGCATGACGCTGGCGGCGGAGGCCGGCTACAAGGTCGGCGACATCGACTTTTCATCGCAGGTTTCGCGCATGAAGGCCGCAGGCGTCGACCTGATCGTGGGGGCGACCACCACGCGCGAGACCATCGCCGTGTCGGCCGAAGTCAAGAAGCTCGGCTGGGCCGACGTGAAGGTGATGACCGCGAGTCCAGGGCGCGCCGGCCTCACGGTGGCGATTGGCAAGGCCTCGGTGGAAGGGCTGTACGGTATCGGCAGTTGGAAGATCAGTACGCCCGAGCAGCTGAGCGCCAAAGACAAGGCCTGGATCGAGAACTACCGCCGCCGGTTCAAGACAGAGCCGGACGACGTCGCGATGGCGTTCTACGACTATACCGACTGGTTCCTGCAGGAAGTCGGCAATGCGGGGCGCGATCTCACCGTGGACAAGCTGGCCAAGGCGCTGCAGGCTTCGAAGTTCAAGGGCATGGCCTCCTACGACACCCAACGCTTCATCAACAACCACGCCGATCCCGAGTGGATCCGCGTGGAGCAGGTGGAGAATGGCCAGTGGGTCGGCCGCTCCGACGTGATCGACCCGGCCAAGACGAGTCTGTGATGGCGCAGCTGCCGTCCTCGACCGTGCCGCAGTGGTGGCGTGAGCGCTGCCGCGAGGGCGGCGAGCGACCCGTGCTGCGGCAGAAGCGCCGCGGGCTCTGGACCACCGTCACGTGGGCGGGCTGGTACGCGCAATCACGTGCCATCGGCCTCGCGCTGGCGGAAGCGGGCGTGCAGCCGGGGGAGGTGGTGTCGATCCTGGCCGACAACCGGGCTGAATGGCTGGTCGTCGATCTCGCCGCGCAGGCCATGGGCTTCATCGGCCATGGCATCTACCCGGGCAGTTCGGCTGCCGAACTGGCGCATGTCCTGACCGATGCCGGATCGCGGGTCGTCGTGGTCGACGGCGCGATCCAGTTGAGCAAGCTGCTGGAGGTGCGCGCACTGTGTCCGGCACTGCGCCTCGTGGTAGTCATGGACGGGCGAGGGCTGCGCAATTTTGACGACCCCGGCGTGCTGCGCTACGACGCACTGCTTGCGCGTGGCGAAGCGTTGTCATCGACCCGCGTCGAGGCGTTCGAGCATGCGATCGACGCTGGCCTGCCGGGGCAACTCGCCATGCTGGTGTACTCCGCAGGCAGCACCGGCAGGGCGACGGGCGCAGCGATCACTCAGCATGGGGCCCTGCAGCAGATGCGGGTCGCACCCCAATGGCTGAAGCTGGAAGCGGACGAACGCACGCTGTCGCTGGTGTCTCTCGCGCATGCGGGTGAGCGAATGTTGACCCTCGGCGCGCCACTCGCGAGCGGCTGCATCGTGCACTTTCCCGAAGGCCGCGACACGGTGCTCAATGACCTGCAGGAGGTCGCGCCGCAACTCATCTTCGCCACGCCGCATTTCTGGGAGCGCCTGCACACCCGCACCGAGCTCTCGATACGCGAATCCGTTCCCCTGGCACGGGGCGCCTATCGCCGGGCACTCGCCCGCCGAACCGCCCGCCGCAACGGCTGGTTCACCGCCGTGACACTGCGCAACGTGCGCCGCTCGCTCGGCCTGCAGAACATGCGCATGGCGATCACCGGCGGAGCACCCATTGGCGGGGCCTTGCTCGATTGGTATGCGGCCATCGGCGTGCCGATGTTCGAGTCCTATGGCCTGGCCCAGACCTCGGGGTTCTGTGCGGTCCTGCCGACCGGCGAGGTCGATGCGGCCGGTGCATGCAGTGCGCTTGCGCGGCTGCGCGTGGACGCCGATGGGCAGATCCTGGTGCGTGGGGCAGGGCTGATGGCCGAAGGCTGGAACGCGCGTATGCCGGATCGCGCCGCGCCGCTGACGAACGCCGACGGCTGGCTGGCTACAGGTGACTTCGGCGTGCAGGAGACCGGCGGGCGGTTGCGCGTGCTGGGCCGGATGGCCGATCGCTTCACCGCTTCGGGCGAGTGGGTCGCGCCCGGCATCATCGAAAGCGAAATCAAGCGCAGCTTCTATGTGGCCGATGCGCTGGTCTTCGGCGAGGCGCGTCCCTATTGTGTCAGCATCGTGGCACTCGATGAAGAGAGCGTGGGCCGCTATGCGCAGGAGCGGCAGCTTCCGTTCACCGACTACGCCAGCTTGGTGCGCCATCCGGAAGTGGTGCGGCTCATCGACGCCGAGGTGGCCGCGGCCAATGCGCGTCTCCCGACGACGCATCGGGTGCGCGAGTTCCGCATCATCGAACGCCAGCTCGCCGAAGACGACGAGGAACTGGCACCGACGATGCGGCTTCGGCGACATGTCGTCGAGCGAGTCTACGGCCCGCTCATCGACGCCATGTACTCGAGCTGACCGGCTCAGAGCGTCGCGGCCAGCCGGCTTGCCTGGTTGATCGCGCGCTTGGCATCGAGTTCGGCCGCCACATCGGCACCGCCGATCAAGTGCGTCACAACGCCCGCGGCCTGCAGCGGATCGAGGAGCTCGCGCAGCGGCTCCTGGCCCGTGCACAACACGATGGTATCGACTGCAAGCCAACCTGGATTCTCGCGCGCCTCGCCGTAGCTCAGCATCAGTCCTTCATCGCCGATGCGCTCGTAGTTCACGCCCTCGATGGTCGTCACGCGCTTCATCTTGAGCGAAGCGCGATGAATCCAGCCGGTGGTCTTTCCCAGGCGGGCGCCCGCCTTGGTTGCGCTGCGCTGCAAAAGGAAGACCTCGCGCGCCGGCGGTGTGATGTGCGGCACCACGCCCTCAATGCCACCACGTGCCGAGGCCGGATCGCCGACGCCCCACTCGGCCAGCCACTTCCGGGTATCGAGGGTGGCCGAGTGGCCGTCGTCCACGAGAAATTCCGCCACGTCGAAGCCGATGCCGCCGGCGCCGATCACGGCCACGCGCCGGCCCACCGGCTTGCGGTGGCGCAGCACGTCGATGTAGCTCAACACCTTGGGATGGTCGAGCCCGGGGATGGCGGGCGTGCGCGGAACCACGCCGGTGGCGACGATCACTTCGTCGTAGCCGCCGTCGATCAGTTGTTGCGCGCCGACGCGTGTGCCCAGGTGCAGTCGCACGCCGGTGGATGCCACGCGTTGTCGAAAGTATCCGACCATGCCATGGAACTCTTCCTTGCCCGGCACCACCTTGGCCATGTTGAGCTGGCCACCGATCTCTTCGGCCGCGTCGAACAGGTCGACCGAGTGGCCTCGCTCGGCCAGCACGGTGGCTGCCGAAATGCCGGCCGGACCCGCGCCGATCACCGCGAAACGCCGCCTCTTCGGTGTGGGGAGAAAGTTGAGCTCCGTCTCATGGCAGGCGCGCGGATTGACCAGACAGCTCGCCACCTTCTCCACGAAGATGTGGTCGAGGCAAGCTTGGTTGCAGGCGATGCAGATGTTGATCTGCTCAGGGTGTCCAGCTGCGGCCTTGCGCACGAAGTCCGGGTCGGCCAGCATCGGGCGCGCCAGCGATACCATGTCGGCGAAGCCGTCGGCCAGCAGTTGTTCTGCCACCTCGGGCGTATTGATCCGATTCGAGGTGACGAGCGGGATGCCAACCTCCTGCTTCATCTTCTGTGTGACCCACGCAAAGGCGCCGCGCGGCACGCTGGTGGCAATGGTGGGGACGCGTGCCTCGTGCCAGCCAATGCCGGTGTTGATGATCGTGGCGCCGGCGGTTTCGATTGCCTTGGCCAGCAACACAACTTCATCCCAGTTGCTGCCGCCGGGCACCAGGTCGATCATCGACAGGCGATAGATCAGGATGAAGTCGAGTCCGACGGCTTCGCGCGTGCGCCGCACGATCTCGACCGGCAGCCGCATGCGGTTGGAATATGAGCCGCCCCAGTCATCGCTTCGCTGGTTGGTGGCCGCCGCAATGAACTGGTTGATGAAGTAGCCCTCGGATCCCATGATCTCGACGCCGTCGTACCCGGCCTCGCGCGCGAGCACGGCACAGCGCACGAAGTCCTGGATCTGCTGTTCGATGCCGGCCGGTGTCAGCGCCATCGGCGGGTAGGGGGAAATCGGCGAATGCAGCGCAGAGGGCGCCACGCCGTCGCGGTGCATTGCGTAGCGACCGGTGTGCAGGATCTGCAGCGCGATCTTGCCGCCTTCCTCATGCACGGCACGGGTAACGGGCCGGTGGCGCTGGACGTCGTGCGCCGTTGTCATCGTGCCGGCGCCTGCCATCGGCGCTGCGGCCGCGTTGGGCGCGAAGCCGCCGGTGACGATCAGGCCCACGTCACCGCGGGCGCGTTCGGCGAAGTACGCCGCCAGCTTGTCGAGCTTCTCGTCGTCTTCGAGGCCTGTGTGCATCGAGCCCATCAACACCCGGTTCTTCAATGTGGTGAAGCCCAGGTCCAGGGGCGCGAGCAGATGGGGGTAGGGCTGCGTGGCCACCGTGCTCACCACCGCTCGTTCCATGGACGCAGGTCGAGCTCGAAGGTCCACGCATCACGCGGTTGCGTGTGCAGATGCCAGTAGTTTTCGGCGATGTGGTCGGGATTCAGGATGCCATCCTGATCCTTCGTGGCGTACTTTTCTGGGAAGTTGGTGCGGATGAATTCGGTGTCGATGGCACCGTCGACCACGACGTGCGCGACGTGGACGTTCTTCGGACCCAGCTCGCGCGCCATGCTCTGCGCCAGCGCGCGCAATGCGTGTTTGGCGCCGGCAAAGGCCGCGAAGGTGGCCGAGCCGCGCAGCGCCGCGGTGGCGCCGGTAAACAGGATCGTGCCGTGCCCGCGCTCGCTCATGCGCTTTGCCGCTTCGCGGCCATTGAGAAAGCCGCTGAAGCAGGCCATCTCCCAGATCTTGAAATACTTGCGAGCCGTCTCCTCGACGACCAGCGTCGGCACGTTGGCACCGATGTTGAAGACCAGCACTTCGACCGTGCCGATCTCCCGTTCGATCTTTTCGAACAGCGCGATGACTTCTTCTTCCTTGCGCGCGTCGGAAGCGAAGGCGTAAGCCTGGCCACCCGCTGCGCGGATGCTCTCCACCAGCGGCTGGAGCTTGTCCTCATCGCGCCGCGTGACGCAGGCGATGAATCCCCCCGCCGCAAAGCGCTTGGCAATGGCACCGCCGGTGGAATCACCGGCGCCGATCACCAGCGCCACTTTGGCGCCGGACGTATTCTGGGTCATGGGGTCTCCTTTGGAAAACGATCGTTAGATAAAGAACGTTAAGCGACCCATGCCGGCGTGTCAAGCCGACGACCCCGCAAGAAGGCGCCTGGGCGATGCGTCAGGCGCGTTCGGAGAAGTGGTTCTTTTCGATCGAGCGCCGCGTCGACGCCAGGATCTCTTGCCGCGTGCGTTCGCTCTCGACGACGCGTGCCATCACGATCGCGCCAATGCACTGCGCCATGACGGCCCAGGCGGCATCGCCGTCGTTGTCGAGTCGGCCGCTCCAACTCTTCTGCAGCCTCTTGAGCGAACGCTCGACCGCGGCGCGCACGGGAGGCTCCGAACGGGAGATCTCGGCGCCGAGTGCCGGTAACACGCAGCCCGTCTCGGGGTGCAGCGCGTGGGCGCTGCTGAGGTAGCTGCGCAGGCATTTCGCAACATGGTCGGGCGGCGAGTTCTCGGTGCCGGCAAGCATGTCAGAGCTGTTGTCCATTTCGCGTTCGACGATGGCCGCGAACAGTTCACCCTTGGAACTGAAGTGACTGTAGAACGTCCCGCCCGTGAGCCCGATGGCCGACATCAGCGCATCGACACCGGTGCTGGTGAAGCCGCCCTTTTTGGCGATGGCTCGGCTGCTCGCGAGCAGCTTCTCGCGGGTCTCTTGTTTGTGGTTGGCGGCGTAGCGCATGGGTGAATCCTCGCTCAGGGTTTTCCCGTTGACAGGGGCAAAACCATAACATATCGTTCGTTAGATAAACGATCGTTTTGTAATAGCAAGAGGCATGCAGTCATGAGTCAGCGCGTCGAGTTCTTCTTTGATGTTGGTAGCCCCGCGTCGTACCTGGCCTGGACCCAGTTGCCATCCATCTGCGAGCAGGCCGGCGCGGAGCTTGTCTACTGCCCGATGCTGCTGGGCGGCGTCTTCCAGGCCACCGGCAACGCATCGCCCGCCGCCGTGCCAGTCAAGGGCCTTTACACCCGCAGAGACCTCGCGCGATACGCCACGCGCTACGGTGTCACGCTGAATGACAACCCCCACTTTCCTATCATCACGCTGATGCTGATGCGTGGTGCTGTGGGCGTTCAACTCCACATGCCGGAGCGTTTTCAGGACTATCTTCGCGCAACGTTCAAGGCCCTGTGGATCGACGCGCTCGACCTCAACCAGCCTGCGCTGACCGCCGCCGCCTTGCAGGACGGCGGATTCGACGTCGACGAGGTCATGGCACTGGTGAACAGTCCGGACGTGAAGGCCGCATTGCGTGCCACCACCGACGAAGCCATCGCGCGCGGCGTCTTCGGCGCCCCGAGCATGTTTGTCGGTGGCGAGATGTTCTTCGGTCAGGACCGGCTCGACTTCGTGCGCGAAGCGATCGCCTGAACCAGCCAAGCCGTTCCCTCTACAAGAACCCTGACGGAGACAAAGAAATGCAATCGCGCCCCTGGCACCACAGCTATCCCGAAGGCATGCCGCTGGATGCCCCCATCGAGCCTAGCTTGACACTGCCGCAGCTGCTGCAGCGCAGCTTTGATCGCTATCCCGAGCACATCGCCTACACGTGCGCGGGCGCGGGCCTCAGCTACAGCGCGCTCGAGCGCCTGTCGCGCGCGTTCGCCGCGTACTGGCAGCACGCTGGCATGAGACAGGGAGACCGCGTGGCCCTAATGCTGCCCAACAGCCTCGTGTACGCCGTCGCGCTCGCGGGTGCCCTGCGCGCGGGGCTCGTGGTGGTGAGTGTCAACCCACTCTACACGGCTCGCGAGTTGGCTTACCAGCTGAAGGATTCGGGCGCGACCGCGATCGTTGCGTCGCACGCAGCGCTGCCGCTGATCAAGGAGGTTTGCGCCGCGGCCAGCCTGCGGCACGTGGTCTACGCCACCGCCGAAGACCTGGTACCCGCAGGCACGGAGTGGACCTTGGATCGAGCGCGTGGCCCCCACGACGGCGTCACGCCCTTCGGCCATGCCATCGCGCTCGGCGAAGCCGGCAACTTCGTGGCACCGCATATCGACACGAGCGACATTGCATTCCTCCAGTACACCGGCGGAACGACCGGTGTGGCCAAGGGCGCAGCCTTGAGCCAGGCCAACATGGTTGCCAGTACCGTGCAGATGTTGACCTGGCTCGACAAGGTCTTCGAGCCAGGCAACTGCTCGTGTGTAACGCCGCTGCCGCTGTATCACATCTATCCGCTCAACGTGGCCCTGCTGCTATTTTCGCGTGGCGGCACCAACCGCCTGATGGCGAACCCGCGAGACATCGGCGCGCTGCTGACGGAGTTCAAGCGCGCCCCGTTCAGTATCCTGATAGGCGTCAACACCCTGTTCAACGGACTGCTCGCGAGCGGCGGCCTGACCTGCGAGGACTTTGCGGGAACCGGCACCGTCATCGGCGCGGGCGCCACCATCCAGGAGTCCGTGGCGCGGCGCTGGAACGAGGCCACTGGCGTGCCGATCCGCGAAGGCTACGGGCTCACCGAATGCTCACCCTGCGTGGCGTTCAACGTGCTCGGCGGCGCCGAATGGACCGGCAGCATCGGCGTCCCGATGCCTTCAACCGACGTCCAGGTGATTGATGGCGAAGGAAACGCGGTGCAGCCGGGCGAGCGGGGCGAGCTGTGCGTCAAGGGGCCGCAAGTCTTCTCTGGCTACTGGGAGCGTCCGGAGGAAAGCGCCAAGGTGTTTACCGAAGACGGCTGGTTTCGCACTGGCGATGTTGTCACGATGGACGACTACGGTTTTCTCTACGTCGTCGATCGGCTCAAGGACATGATCCTCGTGTCAGGCTTCAACGTGTACCCGAACGAGATCGAGGCGGTGGTTGCCATGATGCCCTCGGTGCTCGAATGCGCGTGCATCGGGGAGCCCGACGATCGCTCGGGCGAGGTGCCGCATCTCTTTGTCGTGCCGAGGGACGAGACACTCACCACAGGCCAGATCGAAGCGCATTGCCGCTCGAATCTGACGGCTTACAAGGTGCCGCGCCACATCAGCTTCGTGGACGCGCTTCCCAAATCGCCCGTTGGAAAGATCCTGCGCAAGGAACTGCGTGCCCTGGGGCAGCCGGTCGCGCCGATCTGATGGCGCACGCCGTGGATACTGCCTTTACCTATCGTCCGCCGTTGCGTGACCTGCGCTTCGTGCTTGACGAGGTGCTGGGTGTGCCAGACCTGCTGCAGCAGTGCGGCAGCACCGAGTTCGACGCCCAGACCATCGACCAAGTGCTCTGCGCGGCAGGACAGTTCGCCGCTGAAGTGATCGCACCTCTGAATGCCTCTGGCGACAGGGAGGGGTGCCGCCTTCCTCAGCCCGGTGTCGTCGCGACGCCGAAGGGATTCCGCTCCGCTTACCTGGAGTTCGTGGAGGGCGGGTGGACAGGACTGGGTTGCGACGCCGAATTTGGAGGCCAGGACGTTCCTTCCTGCGTGAGCAGCGCCGTTTCCGAGATGCTGAGTGGTGCGAACATGGCGTGGGCCGCGTATCCGGGCATGTCGCATGCAGCCTACATGTGCGTGGCGGCGAATGGCACGCCCGCGCAGAAGGCGCTGTACCTGCCAAGGTTCGTGTCAGGCCAATGGGCCGGAACCATGTGTCTCACCGAGTCGCACAGCGGCACCGATCTGGGGCTGCTGCGCACGCGGGCCGCAGAGCGCCCCGACGGCACCTATGAGATCACGGGCACCAAGATATTCATCTCTGGCGGCGAGCAGGACCTGACCGAGAACATCGTGCACCTCGTGTTGGCCCGTCTGAAGGGCGCGCCGCCCGGCGTGAAGGGGATCTCGCTGTTCATCGTGCCCAAGTTCCTGCCCGATGCGCGGGGCGAGGCCGGTACGCGCAACGCGCTGGCCTGCGCCTCCATCGAAGACAAGATGGGCATTCACGGCAATGCGACCTGCACCATGAACTTCGATGGCGCCACCGGTTGGCTGCTGGGCGAAGCTGACAAAGGCCTGGCAGCGATGTTCGTGATGATGAACCATGCCCGTGTCGCAGTGGGCGTGAACGCGATCGGCCTGATGGATGCGGCCTACCAGAAAGCGTTGGCGTATGCCAAGGAGCGTACTCAAGGCCGCGTCTTGGGGCGGATCGGGCCGCACGCAGTAGGCGGCGCCGATCCGATCATTGCGCACGCCGACGTCCGCCGGATGCTGCTGACGCAGAAGGCTTACGTGGAGGGCTCGCGCGCGTTCGCGCTTTGGGCGACCACGCTGATCGACATGCAGCATCGCCATGCCGACGCGGAGGAGCGCGTGCGCGCGGGGCGCTTGCTGGCGCTTGTGACGCCGGTCGTGAAGGCTTTCTGCAGCGATCTCGCGATTGAGTCGACCTTGCTGTCGATGCAGTGCTTCGGAGGGCACGGCTACATTCGCGGCAACGGCGTTGAGCAGCATCTGCGCGACGCGCGAATCATCCCGCTCTATGAAGGTACGAATGGCGTGCAGGCGATGGACTTGCTCAATCGCAAGGTGCTCGGAGATGGTGGCAAGAGCATCGACGTCTTGCTGAATCTCATCCAGGACTGGATAGAGGCGGAAGAGGCGACTCCCGATATCGCGGAGTTTCTGGTGCCAATGTTGGGGCTTGTGAAGGATGTTCGCGAGATCACGACCGAGCTGGTCGCCGTTGCCGGATCGTCCGCTGACATCGCGGGTGCCGCTTCCGCGCCCTATCTGCGCTTGATCGGTCACCTGATGCTGGCATGGATGTGGTTGAGGATGGCGGCGCTGGCAGGCCGCAAGGGCGAGGCCGCAGAAGCGATCCACATGTCGAAGCTCGCGACGGCGCGCTTCTACTACCAGCGTCTGCTGCCGGAAGCCAAGGCTCGCTGCCTGGAACTCCGGGCGGGGGCAGCGAGTATCGGTGAACCGATTCTCGATTGGTTTTGAAAGGCCCGGCGCGCTGGCGCCTCAAAACAGGCGAAGGTCCTTGTCTGCAGCTGTTGCAACTTGATCCATGTTCTCAATCATCGCGCAAGTGAGCAGCAACCCGATGTCGGTTCCAGACGCATTGAAGCGAAAGCGCAGCGAAGCCTTCGGCAGATCTGCACGTGACGGCCTCACTGCCGATGAAGAGAGAGCGATTGTTTCTGAACCCTGGATTGCAAGCTTGCCGACTTCTGCCCGGCAAGCCAAGATCATCTCATTGAGCCGCGGCGGCTTCACCATCCTGTCGTTGAAGGCCTCGCGCAGCGGTGCCGAAGGCGCTTTGGAACTTTGAGGAGCCGCTCAGATCGGGCGGATTGGTTGTTGGACGCCGATGAACAACCGGCCCCGTGGCCCGCACGAGACGGTGCGACGAGGAGGTATCAGCTGGCACTGGGTGGCCGACGCACTTGGGCCATCAGTTGCTGCGCCACCGCCTCGAAGGCTTCGAGACTTTGGTCGGCCCGGCTGAGCACCACCGCGCCTTCGACCGAAGCGATCAGCACCGTGGCGAAGGATCGCGCCTCCGCCGACGAAAGCCCCCCCTCGCGCAGCAGATCAGTCAGCCGCTCGCGCCAGGCGCGAAACACGGCGGTGGCGTGCGAGAGCAGTTCCGCCGAGTCGGTGGCCACCGTGACGGCCAGTACGGCGCAACCCGCCTCGCATTGCGAGCGCGTGAGCACGGCACGCCAGATTGCGAGGAAGCGCGCGACCACCACCTCGGCCGGCGCGCCGGCCACGGGCTCCAGTGCATCGGTCAACACGGCGCCCGCGCAGTCGACGGCCGCGGCAACGAGCTGGTCCTTGCCGCCCGGAAAGTGGTGATACAGCGATCCGCGCGGTGCTCCCGTGGCCGACAGCACTTCGGAAAACGACGTGGCCTGCAATCCGCGCCGCGCCAGCAGCGCCATCGCCCCTTCGACCATGCGATCGCGAACGTCACCCGCCATGCTCACTTCTCCTCATTCGAGTCATTCACAAGAGCTATGACAAACATCATAGTTGCTGCTACTATGACAATCGTCATAGTCACCAACCTGAGGAACACCACCGTGTCACTGCGTCGCCATGCCTTTCTGTCCATGATCCTGCCGCTGGCCCTGGCCGCCTGCGGCGCCGTGCCCTTCGCTTCCACTTCGTCAATCAAAGGAGCTTCACTCGTGACCGTTGAACAAACCAAACAAGCCATCGCAGGCGACTGGATCAGCATCGCCCCCGAAATCCGCCCCAGCGCGCAGAAGACCCCCGATGGCGCGCTCAAGCCCTTCTACCTGAAGCGCGAGTTCAAGGTGCTGCCGGGCGATCGATTCGAACTGGTCATCGCCAACTCGGCCGACCCCTACGGCAAGGTGCCGCTGGCGAAGATCCTGATCAAGGGCCACATGCTGTGGCAAGGCGAGCACCCCATTGCCCCCGGCGCGCAGAAGGTGGACTTCGTGGCCGACGAAGCCTATGAGGTCACGCCGTTGTTGCAGGGCTTTGCCGACGTGCTCAACCAGGTCGCCGCCCAGGGCTACGCCAAATGGGAGGTCGGCCAGGCGCAGAGCGTCTTCGGCAAAAGCTTCGTGCCCTTCGGCCTGACGGCGGGCAAGAATTTCATGGAGTACGACCTGGTATACGTGTCGCACGGCCTGCTGTTCTGGGGCGCACGCAACGTGGACGGCCGCGGTTTCGACACAGAGCAGAACCGGCCGACCAATCTGCAGATTCCGTTGGCGCGCAAGTAGGACCGGACACACGACTGCCCAGAAGGAACTGCGTGGCTGAGCGCACAGGCCGCTACGCGTCTCCTTTCGGGGACAGCATTCATCCCAGTTGGCGGTTCAGTGGGAGAACGAACATGCCTATGCAATTGCTCGCGCGCCTTTGCGCTGCCGACGCCCCTATCGAGCTGCACGACCTTGAGAAGCTCGTAGTCAGGGAGACCGGCTTCGTGCGAGCGGAGATTCCTCGGATATCCGAGTAGTAGATCTGAGGTCTTCGCTTCAATTGCAAACACTCCTTCTGCCTGAGCAGCTTCAAGTGTGTTGCATCGACCGGTTGAATCCGCAATGCAGTCTGGCCGTTCGAATTAAAACACCTGGCGACCTTCAGACTTGGCGGCGGTCCACGGGCTGCTCAGGACGCCTGCACGCCCGTACGAAGCATGTTGAGCATGCAGCGAGCGATCTTCTCGGGCGTGTCGCCGCCAGGCTTGTACCAGTAGAGGGACCAAGAAAGCGCACCGATCAGCATCAATCTCAGCTGATGGCGGTCGACCTCCTCCCGCAGTGGCAAGTCGTCGACCAATTCAGCAAAGACGCGCTCATACTCATCACGCAGTGCGATGACCTGATCGCGGATGCCCTCTGGATACTGCCAGGGCGGCATCACGAAGAGGATCTGGTTCGCCCGGCGCCAATCGAGCAGGCCGGAGACGTGGGCCACGCAGGCCGCCTCCATGCGTTCCCATGGATCCGCGATGCCCTCCATGGCGGACTTGGCGCGCGCCAGAAGCTCTAGCCCGCCTTTTTCCCACACCGCCCAGAGCAGCTTCTCCTTCGAGGGGAAGTAGTAGTACGACGAGGCGACGTTCAGGTTGGCCGCCGCCGCGATGTCGCGCATCGAGGCGCCCTCGAAGCCGCGCTGCGTGAACAGCGCCTCGGCCACCGCGATGATCCGCTGGCGCGCGTCGGCCGCCTTGGTGCCGGTGGCGCCCGTCTCCGGCGTGGCTTCCTCGTTGGACGGCGGCGCCTTCGTGCTGCGGCGCCGGGCCAGGGGTCGATCCGTCATAGTGGTTTTTCCCGATCCAATTTTCCAACGCTCGTTTAATACTGGGCGCAGTTTCCAACGTACGTTTGAATTTTCGCACATGCGAGCCGCTTCATGCCATGCCAACACTGAGGACACGCCATGCCCATTCCCGAACGCCTTCACCAGTACGTCAGCACCGACAAGCAGCAGCACTTTCCGAAGGACTTTCTCTCGGATTGGCAGCACTATGAGACGTGGGATCAGGCGACAGTCGGTCAGTCCGGGCCAGCCCAGCGCGTCTTCGAGATCACCGCAGAGGACATCATCGCCTACAACGTTGCCTGCGGCGAGACCGATCCGCTCATGATCGATCCCGAACGTGCGGCCAAGCTCTCTCCGACGGGGGAGGTGCTACAGCACCCCATCTTTGTGACCGCCATCGCCTTCTACAGCCTGGGGGAGAGCGGCATCGGCACCTGGATCCGCACGCCGGGCGCGCGCAACCCGCACCAGGACATCGAGGTCTTCGAGCCGTTTCGCTATGGCGAGCGCATCACGACGACGGTGACGACACACGACAAGTTCATGCAGCGCGGCAAACCGTATCTGCAGATGAAGCTGGACTTTCACAATGAATCGAACGTGCTCAAGGCCCGTTGGTACTGCTCGCTGATCCTCCCGGCCAGCCAGGACGATGTCGCTCGATTCGCAAACGCCTAAGTGGCACTTCAGGAGAATTGCATGCAGACGCCCACCTTTGCCTCCGTGCAGACCGGCTTCGAGTTCGAGCCCGTCATCCAGTCCTATGCGCAGGGTGCCATCGATCGATACGCGCTGGGCTCCCTGGACATGAATCCCGTGCACACGAACACGGACTGGGCCGCTCGAGCCCAGGTATTCGGGCTGCCCGAGACCGTCGGCCATGGAATGATGACGATGTCGACGATGACCTCGGTCGTCACACGGGCCTGGGGCGTGATCGGTCGCGATGGCGCCCGGCTGCGTCGGGTGGAGTCCAAGTTCACGAAACCGGTCAAGGTCGGAGAACTCGTCACCGCGCGCGGCAAGGTCAAGAGCAAGCACCATCATGGCCCTGGTCGCAACTGGGTGCTCGTCGTGGTCGAGGCCCAGGACACGTCGGGCGATCTGGTGGGGGTGAGCGAGATCCATTACCAGCTGCCCGACTGACGGCAACGTGCCACCGCCGCACCAGCCGACGCGCCCGGAACGGCTTCGAAAACGCGAGATGACCTGGCCCAAGGGGAAGTACCATGCCCAGCACCATTGGTGAAGCGCTTGCTTGGAACGCCACGTACGCGCCCGACCGGCTCGCGCTCGTCTCCCAGACGGGCCGGCTGAGCTATCGGCAGCTCTGGGCCCGGTCGGCCCGGTTGGCTCACGCGCTGTCGCGACACGGGACCCAGCCGGGCGACCGCATCGCCATGATGCTGACCAACGGCGCGCCGTATGTCGAGCTGTACCACGCGGCGGCGTTGCTTGGAGCGGCCGTCGTTCCGCTGAACTTCCGATTCGTGGCCTCGGAAGCCGAGTACGTGATCAAGCACTCGGGAGCGCGCGTCCTGGTCTTCGAGGAGACCTTCCGGGACGCGATCGAACCGTCGCGCCGCCTTCTCGAATCGCAGGGGCTTCGAAGCATCGTCGTGGGCGCCCAGGGCAACGCCAGCGAGATCGACTACGAGGCACTGGCCGCTTCCGGCAATCCCGATGGTCGCGCCTTCTCGCCCGACCCCGAGGCCTGCTACTTCCAGGGCTACACGTCGGGGACGACGGGATTTCCGAAGGGCTGCATCAATCCCCATCGCGGCTTCGCGGACTGCCTCAAGCGCATGGCGCGGGTCTACGACGTGACAACGGAAGACGTTCTGCTGATGGCTGCGCCACTTTTCCATGAGGCGCCCGCGCTGTTCCTGCTGACCCAGTTGTTCGCGGGCGGAACCGTCGTCGTGACCCCGGACAGCAGCCCAGAGAACGTGTTCGATCTCGTCGATCGCGAGAGGGTCACCTGGACGTTCATGGTGCCGACGATGTGGGCCGGCATGGTGGCCAGTCCTATTCTGAACTACGCCAATCTGGGGTCGCTGCGAGCAGTGGTCAGCGGCGGTGCACCTTTGCAGACACGCATCAAGCAGATACTCATTGACCGACTGCCCAACGCCGGACTGCACGAGTTCTATGGCGCTACCGAGGTCGGCCTCATCACCAACCTGCGTCCCGAGGATCAGCTGCGCAAGATGCGCTGCGTCGGCAAGCCAGTACCGGGAATCTTCGTGGAGTTGCGTGACGACAGCGGCGCGCTCGTGCGCGCGGGGGAGATCGGCGAGATCCACATCGGCGGGTCCACGCTGATTCGCGAGTACTACCGCAATCCGGAGGCCACCGCGAGGGCGCGCAGCGATCGCGGCTTCTTCACCCTGGGGGACATGGGCCGCTTCGACGAGGAGGGCTACCTCTACATCGTCGACCGCAAGAAGGACATGATCATCAGCGGGGGCGAAAACATCTTCCCGAACGACATCGAGGACGTGCTGTACCAGCACCCCGCCGTGCAGATGGTCGCCGTCGTGGGCGCTCCCGACGAGCACTGGGGTGAGGTGGTCGTCGGCGTCGTGGTACTGCGTCCGGGTCAATCCGCAAGCGAGGCCGAACTGCTCTCGCACTGCAGGGACCTTTTGTCGTCGTTCAAGGTACCCAAGCGCATCGACTTCCGAGACAGCCTTCCCCTGTCGTCGTTCGGAAAGATCCTTCGCCGCGATATTCGAAAGCCTTATTGGGCCGGGCACGAGGCTCAAGTTTAGCCACGCGGCCCCGCCGTTGCATCAACTCTAGGAGACACGCATGAATGTCCGGATCGAACGCCGACGCGCGGCACTGCGCGCATTCTTTGGGATGGCCTTCGCGGGCCTGGCAGCGGTAGCCTCGGCGCAGGCGCAGGCGCCGGCGCCCTATCGCATCGGCGCCTTGCTGGACGTCACCGGCGCGGCATCCTTCCTCGGCAAGCCGGAGCTCAATGCCGCCACGTTGGCGGTGGAGCAGGCGAACGCGGCCGGTGGAATACGCGGCAGAAAGGTCGAGCTGGTCTTCGAGGATGCCAAGAGCACGGAGACCGACTCCGTGTTGGGGGCGCGCCGACTCATTACCCAGGCGGGCGTTGCAGTACTCATCGGCACGAGTCGAACGGGCGGAGCCATGGCCATCCTTCCGATCGCCTCTGAAGCCGGCGTGCCGATGCTGGCGCCCGTGTCAGGCGTCGCGGTGGTAGAACCGATCGCCGAGCGCAAATGGATCTTCAGGCCCGGGCAAGGCGGGGATCTGTCCGTAGCCAAGGTCCTCGACTACGCCCGCCGCGCAAGCTGGAAGAAGCTTGGGATACTGCATTCGGCCGATGCCTACGGTGAAGACGGCCGCGACAACATGCGCAAGCTCGCGCCTGGCGCAGGGGTCGCGATTGCGCGCGAGGAGTCCTTTCCGCCGTCTGCCACCGATCTCAAGCCGCAGCTGACGAAGCTATCGGCCGGCGGGGTCGACGCCATCTTTGTGCATGGACTCGGAGCACCTTCCGTGATCGTCTATCGGAACGCCAATGAGTTGGGCATGAAGGTCCCGCTCATCTCGGGCCACGGTCAGGCGAACAGTGCTTTTCGCAACGCCGTGGGCAACGTCGTCGTGGGCCATCCGATCGTCGGGGCGCCGGTGCTGGTGTGGAACGAACTGCCCGATTCACATCCTCAAAAGCGTGTGGCTGCGGCTTTCGTGGATGCCTACTCGAAGCGCTTCGGTGCGGCGCCGGACATGTTCGCCGGCGTTGCCTACGACAGCGCCCAGATGGCGTTGCAGGCCATTCGAGAAACCGATGGCGAGCGCGCGCACGTTCGGGATTGGCTGGAGGGCAAGGTGAAGAACTACGTGGGCATCACCGGCGTCTTCAATTTCAGTCCGACCGACCATGCAGGACTCAAGAGCGATGCGCTCGTCATGATGATCGCCACCGAAAGTGGTTGGCGCCTCGCCGACTACGAGAGGTGAGGGGGCGACCATGGAATGGCTTGTCAGCCTCCCTCAGTTCTTGGCAGGTGGGCTCGCGATTGGAGCAGTCTACGGACTCATCGCTGCTGGCTTCTCACTGATCTACAACGCGAGCAGGGTCATCAACTTCGCGCAGGGACAGTTCGTGGTCTACGGTGGACTGCTGGCTGTGTCTGTGGTCGGATGGGGTTGGCCCAGGGCGATCGGGCTGCCGGTCGTCGTGGCCCTGTGCGTCGTGTTGGGTGCAGCGCTGCAGGCCGTTCTCACAACCGCGCGCAAGGGGAGCAATGAGCTGACCTTCGTCATGGTGACCATTGGAATCGGGATGGCCCTGCAGGGGCTTGCGCATCAAGCTTGGGGAACCGACTACCTCACCTACACCCTCTATCCTGACGGAGGAATCAGAATCGGTGGGGCCTTCCTGAACATCGCCACGCTCACGATCGTTGCCGTGACAATCGCAGTCTGCGTCGCTCTTTGGGTATTTCTTTATCGATCGATGTGGGGCAAGGCCATGCGGGCTTGTGCATCCGACCCTCGCGTGGCTCAAACGGTCGGTATCGAGCCCCGGCGCATGATTCTCCTGGCGTACATCGCGAGCGCCGGTCTCGGTGGTCTCGCCGGGGTTCTGGTCACGCCGCCGCTGATGATGTCATCGGAGTATGGGGTGTTGCTGGCCATCAAGGGGTTCACGGCGGCGATTGTCGGTGGACTGACAAACCCATTCGGCGCGGTCGTCGGCGGCGTGTTGCTTGGCCTGTTTGAAGGCCTGTGCGTCGGCCTGGTGTCTTCGGATTTCCAGGACGCCTATGCATTCATCGCACTCATGATCGTTCTGCTGCTACGGCCGCAAGGCTTGTTCGGGCAACTGCAAACGTCGAGCGCGCGATGACAACGCTCCCCGAATCATTCCTTCGACATCTGGCTCCCGTTGGAATGCTTGTATTCCTTGCGGTGGTCCCGCTCTGGACCACGGACGACTACTTCTTGGGGGTCTGGACGTTCATCCTATTGAACATCCTGGTCGTGCTGGGCCTGGATCTTCTTCTTGGCTACGCGGGGCAGTTGTCCCTTGGTCATGGCGCGTTCGTCGCCGTGGGCGCCTTTGCCTCGGCGCTTTTGACGACACGCGCAGGGTGGTCCGGCTGGGCTGCGATGCCTGTTGCCGTGGTACTTGCCGCGCTCCTCGCTGCCGCACTGGCGATGCCGACACTTCGGCTCCGGGGCTACTACCTAGCGATGGCCACGCTGGGCTTTCCCGTCCTTTTCGACGCAGTTATCCGTGTCGGTTCGACGTGGAGTGGTGGCGCCTCCGGCGTCACCGCCATCCCTCGGCTATCGATCGGTTCGGCAATCCTTCGAGATCCCAAGGAGTACTACTGGCTTGTTCTCGGCTTCGTGGCGCTGGTGTTGCTCGTGACGTGGCAAATTGCCAACTCGCGCCTCGGGCTCAAGCTGCGGGCGATTCATGCCGATGAGACGGCAGCGCTGTCTCGCGGGGTCCCCGTTGTGCGGCTCAAGGTCGGCATATTCGTTCTGAGCGCAAGCATCGCGGCGCTAAGCGGGTGCCTGTACGTTCATCAGGTTCAATTCGTCGCGGCGGGCACCTTTGGCCTTCACTATTCGCTCATGCTTGTCGTGATGCTTGTTGCAGGTGGCATGGGGCGCATTTGGGGCGGCGTAGCAGGCGTTGTCCTGCTGGGTTGGCTCTCCGAGCTGCTGAGGGGGGTTGCAAGTTGGCAGCCGGTCATCTTCGGAGCACTTCTGGCGGGGCTGATGCTGCTTTCGCCGGGGGGCGTCGCGGGGTTTTTTCGTCGCAGACCAATCTTTTTGCCAGGACCACCCGCGTTGCGCGCAGCGACCCCCAAGCCACGTCCGGGCGTCGTCGTCACCGCCGAGGTACTGCGCGTGAGCGGCCTGCTACGTCGCTTCGGTGGTGTCACAGCAGTCAGCAATCTGAGCCTCAACCTTCGGGCCGGCGAGATTCGCGCCATCATCGGTCCCAACGGAGCAGGGAAGTCCACGGCGCTTGCATTGATCTCGGGGGCCCTGAGGAGTGAAGAGGGAAGTGTCGTCTTGCTGGGCAGAGAGTGCGTGTCCATGGCGGCCGATCGCCGTGCGTTGGCGGGTCTTGGCCGAACGTTTCAGCATCCGCGCCTCATCCCTTCGCTGACGGTGTTCGAAAACATAGCCTTGGGCGCCTCCTGCGGCGCCAAGTCACTGATGGAAAGCCTGTCGACAGCGCGAAACGTGCTGGATCGGCTCGAGCTGCGCCCCGTTGCACAACGCTTCCCAGACGAGATCAACCACTATCAGCGACGGCTCACCGAGGTCGGAGTCGCGCTGGCTTCCCATCCGGCCGTTCTACTGCTCGACGAGCCCGCAGCCGGATTGTCTGCTGCGGAAATAGACCGGTTGGCGCGGCTGTTGCGTGAGCTGCGCGACAGTGGTACCGCGATCATCCTGGTCGATCACGTCATGGACCTGGTGATTCCGCTGGCAGATCAAGTCCTCGTGCTCGAGCAGGGTAGGCCAATAGCGAGTGGCGATGCACAGTCGGTCATGAACAACGATCGCGTTCGTTCAGCATACTTGGGAGAGACTGCAGTCCATGCTTGAAGTCAGTAGCCTCGGCGTGAGCTACGGTGCCGCGCGCGCGGTGCACTCGCTGGACCTGACCGTGGGACCAGGCGAGATCGTTGTACTCGTCGGCCCGAATGGTGCGGGTAAGTCCAGCGCCGTGAACGCAATTGCCGGCTTGCTCCAACCCCAAGCTGGGGCCGTCGTTCTGGACGGCAAGAATCTGACTCGATCCAGTGCAGCGGCACGGGTACGTGAGGGCATCGCCTTAGTGGTAGAAGGGCGCGGCGTTTTCGCGGGAATGACCGTCGCGGAGAACCTGGAGTTGGGTGGGTATGCCAGAGGTGGAGCGCGGCGAGCGCACGGAGGCACATATTCACTACCGCGTGTCATCGCGATGTTCCCGCGCCTTGGCGAGCGCATGTCGCAGGATGCTGGAACGCTCAGCGGCGGAGAGCAGCAGATGCTGGTTATCGGGCGTGCCCTGATGAGCGCGCCGAGGTTGCTTCTCTTGGATGAGCCGTCCTTGGGGCTCGCACCGACGGTCGTGGCCGAGATCGCCAAGGTGATCAAAAGCCTGGCATGCGAACATGGCATCGGGGTTCTGGTCTGCGAACAAAATGCGGTGCTGGGGCTTGATCTGTAAGCGTCCCGTTCTCCCACCCCGCCGGCCGTGGATTGCCGCTGCGAGTTGAACCTCAGCGCGGGGATTGCCAGTTGTGGGGGAGCAGTTCGTCGAT
>Ga0307515_10003756_pt1 | contig 31823 bp, 23 predicted proteins | sample 17_EM_MG_FD_194513 | JGI IMG/M metagenome (GOLD analysis project Ga0307515, IMG submission 194513) | Populus trichocarpa ectomycorrhiza microbial communities from riparian zone in the Pacific Northwest, United States - 17_EM | ecosystem: Host-associated > Plants > Roots > Unclassified | place...
TTCTTCTAAATTTAATCATTTAATATTAGATTGTCTGGAAATTGTACTTCATATTTTTTTTCAAATTGCTTTATATGGAGTTATATTGGTCTTATGGATTTAGGTGTTTTTTTTTAATTTTAACCTTCAACATAGGATCTGTTAGAAATGAAGCTTTGTGTTTTTTTTATTTGACTTTAAAGAAGTTATCCTGATCTCATAACCCAGATCACATATTTAAAAGGTTAGCCCATTTTTGTTTGGTTTGTTTGTTTTTAATTGTTTTTTATTTCATCATTTAATATTAGATTGGTTGGAAATTAAGATTTATAATTTTTTTTTATTTTTTTTCTATAAGGTTATTCTAATATTATGATATTGGTTATGAGTTTGACATGTTAATCCAAATAGTTTTTTTTTTAATTAAAAACTTTTTTTGTCATCATTCAATATTAAAATTAACATTCACAATTTATTTTGATTTTATTTCTATAAAGTTATCATAATTTCATGATTTAGATCTCATATTTCAAAAATTAACACAAATCTATCTAATATATTAACATCTTAATATTTAAAAATAAATATTATCTAAAATATTTCCGTATTAATATTTAAAAAAATATCTATCAATATACAGTTTGTAATTAATCTTTCTTTATTAGAAACATATTAACAACACTAAAATGGAATGTATTCCTAGGATATAAATAAGGACTTGCAGCTCCGCCCTTGGAAAACCTCCGAAGGCAGAACAAATAATCCACCGATGGGGAGGCTTGTTTTCTTCTCATTTCTCTCCATCTTCTCTTTCCTTATAACATTCTCTGATGTGATGATACCACAAAAGCAAGTCATGGCACTCCCTCTGTCAACTGACTCACGGTGGATCGTGGACGAAAACGGGCAAAGAGTGAAGCTGGCATGCGTGAATTGGGTATCACATCTTGAGGTCATGGTAGCCGAGGGGCTTAGCAAGCAGCCCATGGATGGTATCGCCAAGCGGATTTTGTCCATGGGGTTCAACTGTGTTAGACTCACTTGGCCAGTTTTCTTGGTAACCAATGACACTCTGGGCTCCCTCACTGTAAGACAATCCCTTCAAAGCCATGGTCTCCTCGAATCAATATCTGGTATCCAGGCCAACAACCCCTCCATCATTGATCTCTCCCTCCTTGACGTTTACCAGGTAATTATAGCTCTAATGCTAATCATACCACTGCTTGACATCACCTAACTGTAAAGATTAAAATGAGACAGAATCATGAAAACTTAGCAAGTTGCGGTATCTACAAGATAATTTGCATCATGTTCTTTGCCTTTTTTTTCATATTTAAGTACTCAGTTATCCAAATGCCTATTCTTTTGTACTTGTGGGTTTTGTAATTGAAGTATGACTAGTTGACATAAGAACATGGTGGTTGATAAGATAGGAAGAAGTTGGAATGATGATGATATTGTTAGAAGTCATGCTAAATGTCGTTGGTTTAGTGAAACTTTAAGCAGCATTATTACGCTATCAATTTAGTTCAGTTCAGTTTAATTTCCTTAAAAAAGAACCAGAGAGAAATGAAAATTGAGTTTAAGGTAACAGCCAAGCATCTTATTTTATGTTTACTAAACCAAATACGGTTTTATCTCTTCTATATTTGTCTCTGACACTAATTAAACGCAACATAATTATGTTTCAGGCAGTGGTGTCTAGTCTTGGGAACAATAATGTGATGGTGATACTGGACAATCACATAAGCAAGCCTGGCTGGTGCTGCAGTAATTTTGATGGCAATGGCTTCTTCGGTGACCAATATTTCGACCCGGATCTATGGATCACAGGCCTAACTAGAATGGCGAGCATGTTTAACGGTGTGCCTAATGTGGTGGGCATGAGCTTGAGGAATGAGCTTCGAGGCCCCAAACAAAATGTCAATGATTGGTACAGGTAATTTGTCTCGGTGAATCTTTTTGAAAAAAGAAATATTAGTCCTGAATCAGTTGTCTTCCTAAATCGAATGATTCGTTTACATGCTAATGACATGAGCCAGGTACATGCAAAAAGGAGCTGAAGCAGTGCACTCAGCGAACCCCGATGTTATTGTCATTCTATCGGGCCTGAATTATGACAAAGACTTGTCTTTCCTGCGCAATCGACCGATGAATCTAACATTTAGTGGTAAAATAGTGTTCGAAGTACATTGGTATAGCTTTACAGATGGGGAGGCATGGAAAAATGGCAACTCGAACCAAGTGTGTGGAAGAGTGGTGGATAATATGATGAGGGTATCTGGATTTTTGTTGGACCAAGGCTGGCCATTGTTTGTGAGTGAGTTTGGGGTGGATCAAAGAGGCACAAATGTTAATGATAATAGGTACTTGGGATGCTTCCTTAGTGTTGCAGCTGAACTTGACTTGGACTGGGCTTTGTGGACACTAGTTGGAAGCTACTATTTGAGGCAAGGTGTTATAGGGATGAATGAGTACTATGGAGTTATGAATTGGAATTGGTGTGAGGCTAGGAATTCAACATTCTTGCAGCAAATATCTGTCCTCCAATCTCCATTTCAAGGTATAGCATTTGTGACTTCTTCACTTACAAGTTCCTTAAATCTGAATCCTAGGCTCTTGATCTTTTCAATTGTTTTCTATAGCCGATCCTTAAGGTTGTCTTTGTGTAAAATTCAGGGCCAGGTTTATCAGAAGCTAATCCACATAAAGTGATTTTCCACCCATCAACGGGTCTTTGTGTTTTGAGGAAATCAATGTTTGAGCCACTAAGGTTAGGTCGTTGCACTGAATCTGAAGCCTGGAACTATACACCTCAGAAGATACTGTCAGTGAAAGGGACATATTTCTGCTTACAAACAGATGACTTGGCCAAACCAGCAAAACTTGGTATAATATGCACAGATTCTAATTCAAAATGGGAAACCATCTCGGATTCCAAAATGCACTTTTCATCTACCGCCGCTAATGGCATAGCCGTTTGCCTAGATGTAGATTCCAACAACACCATCGTGACAAATACTTGCAAATGTTTGAGTAAAGATAACGCATGCGACCCGGAAAGCCAATGGTTTAAATTAGTTAACAGCACAAGAAGTTCCACCATGACAAAACCTTTGTCTCGGATGAATTCAATCCTTAATTTCCCAGCAAAGGACTTTCATGGAAGTTTTTAGGCTCGGTACTATAACTTATATGGCAGAAGCTGCCTATGGAGGTGTGCTAGTTTGGACAATCTAAAAGTATATAGCAACACTTTGGTTGAATTGCCAAGACTGTCTGATGCATCAATTATTTCTAACAGGCTTTTACCATACAAGCCCAGTCTGAACATTCTTGAGTTCCACCAAGAAAACCAGTCTGAAGCAAGCAAATAGCTAGCTATATTTATAATTATGTCCCACGTAACATTACAGTTACTAACTCCAATGGAATTTGTATGATTATATTCAATATAAAAATTAAATGGAAACTCAAATTTACTGCTTATTTATATATGAAGAGAGAGCAAAATACGGAGTTCGAGATGAGAATTGTGAGCATAATGCAGAATGCTGGCAGGCCTCTTTAGGGGCTATGTAATGAAAGAGTAGTGGTCGTTTGTTACTGTGGCCAATGCATGGTTGGCCACGTTAAAAGCAACAAAGTCTAAAGCTGATTAAAAGAATGGAAAGGGAAACTAGTGATATTTGTTTTTGTATTTTAAAAGTGTTTTTAAAAAAATTAATTTTTTTTATATTTTTTTTATTTTAAATTAATATATTTTTTTAGTGTTTTTAAATCATTTTAATGTGCTGATATCAAAAATAATTTTTAAAAATAATATATATATATATATATATATATTATTTTTATGTATTTATAAGCAAAAAAACACTTTAAAAAGCAACCGCAATCATATTTTAAACAAACATGATAATTTAATACAAATCTAATGAATATTCAACCACTTGAATGAATATATTTTTTTATGAATATTTACTATTTCTAATAAAAATAGATATCTAAATTTTTTTCAATAGATAATAAATAATAAATAATATACCGAAATTTTCAAAGCCCAATTCAAAACTTGAAACTAATATATTAGAATTATTTAAAAAAATTTGAAAGAGATGGAGAAACCATTGTGCACACAGACTTAGAGCACCGTGGACGAGAATAATATAATTACTATTTTAGCCTTCTAAAAAAAACTCATTTACATAGCCTTTAGAGGTAGAATTGTACTTGCATAGGGATCAATCAGTTATTATCATTTTGATTAGGGTATAGTATTTCTCTCTCTTTTTTAATTGTACAGTGTAATGATTAGGATGCCTTTGAAACACAAGAAATTTTACATGTCATAAGGGGTGATTTTGTCTTTCTCTTTAAAAAAGCATAGTAATTTTACTTTGTTACCCCTTGAAATAAATATATTTTAACTAGGGTCTAAGGGCTTGTTCTTCCTTTTTCTTTTGGTCTTTTTGTAATTACCGAGTCAAGAGAGGGGTGAATTCATCTTTTGCTTTAAAAATCAACAATAAATTTACTTGGTTACCCTTTCAATCAAAAAATTTGAAACTAGAGTTTAAGGGCTTATTCATCTTTTAATTGTGGTCTTTTTATAGCTGTGGGTTAAGACAAGGACAATTTGGTATTTTAAAAAATAATATTTAAAGAAGGAAGTTTACTAGCGCGTTTTGTTTACGCGCCAACATGTTAGGTCATTCTGCGCACTTCATGCGACACGTGTAAAGGATTTAAGTGGCGGAAATTTCTCATTTGTGGCAGCTTTAGAAAGATCATGGCATCCTTTTCCAAATGAGGTGGCGTGTGTGGTGGTTTGTTTGACGGTTTGGCTCCGACAACATTTTCTTTCTTTCTTTCTTTTTCCTCTCTTTACCTTTGAAAACATGTTGTCCAATCAGAAAATTCACATTGTTCTCTTATTTTGTCTTGATATTTGATTAAGTCCTCTGGCTTTTGATTGTATGATTTTTGTCTTAATTTCTTTCATAAACTTTAGATTTTTTATTTATTTCACCCTTGATTGAAATGTTATTTTTCCTCTTATTTTGTCTTAGTTTGAAGTTTGATCCTTATTTTTTTTATTTTTGGTTTTTGTTTTGATTTCTTTTATGAAATGTTTGACTTTTTTCAATTGAAAGGGGTCAGTGTTCTTTTCATTATTTATCCAAACCCAGATTACCATGAATTGGAGCAGTATAATAACGGAATTGTCCTTGCCAAAGAAACTTGTTAAGCATACAATTGGGGGTATGATTGTCTTTTTCATGGGATACATTTGGCATTGAAAAAATGATAGGGAACAAAATGATCTGTTTGAGTTTTTTGGGCTATAGTATAGATAATGTTTTGCCCTTCGGGGCACAAAATTTTAACCTCTGGATTGGGGCTTCTTTTGTCTTTTAAAAAAAAATTAACAGTGAAAATACAATTATGCCCCTATAGAGGAAATATGCATATGTTAATGGGCTTCTCAGTCTTTTCCTTTTATTAAAACAGTTCAAATACAAAATTATCCTTAGGTTTCAATAAAAACAAGGTTATATGTAGGGGTGTTTTTGTCATTTCCATATGGTTGCCAGACCCTGACGCCTAGGTCTGGCCACACCCAAGCACGTGTCTAGCATGGGTATCAAGCCTAAGTGCCTGAGTCTGGAATGGTTGTTAGGCTGGCTTGGTTGCCAAGCCCAACGCATGGGTTTGCGGGTCTGCCATGGTTGACAAACCCAGGTGCGGGTTAGGCATGGTTGCCAAACCCAAAGTCCTTAGGTCTAGCGTTGTCGGTAAGCCCAGGCACTTAGGTCTAGCATGGTTGCTAGGCCTAGGCGCCTTAGGTATGGCATTGTTACCAGGCCCAGACACATGGGTCTAAGATGCTTGTCAGACCTATTTTTTTAGGTTTATCTTAGGAAACTCATTCATCTCACGGCCCTATTTAAACAATTCTAAGTAAATCCCTCGTCTCTTCTTCTTTTACTTTAAAACAAAAAAAAGGTAAATTTCTTGCTCGGGGTAGAGAATGGGGTGAAGGAAGTTTCGGGACATGATTTTTTTTCCCTTATTCTTTTGGCTCCACAATATAGATATTGGGTTTTTTTAGGATAAATATTATATATACCACTAATAATTTTATATCCAAATTATTTTTGAATCAATCTTATCATTAAGCCATGCTACAAATTATAGTTGTAACATTAAAACTATCTATATAGTTGTAAAAAAATTTAATTGGTCCCTAATTCTTTGGTAACTCTTAATTTCTTGATTATCATCCTTAATTCTTAGATGATTCTTTAATTTAGTCCTAAATTTCAAACAACTCGAGCCTAATTGAGGCCCAACCAAGGAGAAAAGATGGTAAGAGAAATGAATGGGACAAATTGTCATACCGGGTTAGCTTATTGTGCTAATATCATGACCCGAGCTGTGAATTTAATAGTTAACCTGGTTTGACCAGGATTGATCCAATATGGCATTGTCTTTTTGTTTCAATCCTTAAATTTTTGCTTTATTTTATCCTTTGATGATTAACTATTTCACAATTTCACTTGATTAAGTTAGGCAAATGTTAAAACAATGGCGAACTTAAAATTTGTTGAGAGCTTGATTGAGTTTCTAATAAGACGATTAAGTCGCATGTGGATTAGCTTGGTCAAATGAGCCACGCTAAGCCAACTCCAACACAATTGAAGTTAAAACCTAGACCATGCAAGGGACTATAATATTATGCAGAGTTGGATAAATAAAAAGCGAATGAATTGTGTTAATAAGTTAGTTTTTTGCTTCAAATTGTATTTTTCTTTTTTTCAAAAATAATATGGGCACGTGATTAAATAAATAGGCTAAATAGCATGACACATCATGTAATTTTTTTTCTTTATTTATTATTGTTAATATTCATTTATTTATTAATACATGTAATAGACAATTAGTTTTATTGATCACGATGAGCAAACCTTGAATGTGCATTTGAGATTTTCCATCGCCTTGCTAGGCTGGGGCGCCTAGGTCTGGAATGGTTGCAATACCCAGGTGATTGGGTCTGGAATGGTCGCAAGGCCTAAGAGCGTGGGTCTTGTATGTTTGCCAGACCTAGATGCAGACATGCCAAATCTAGGCGCGAGTCTGGCAACCCAGACGTGTAGGTTTGGCATGGTTGCCACACTCATGTGCTTTGGATTTGGTGTGGTTACCAAACTCATGCGTCTTGGGTCTGGAGTTGTCGCAAGGCCCGAGCGCATAGGTATGGCGTGGTCACAAGACCCACACGCTCTGGCAAGGGTCTGACATGTTTGTCAAACCCAAGCAATATGGGTGTGGCATGGTTGCCAGACTTAAGGCGTCTGGACTTAACGGTTACCCAAATCCACAGTAACATGGGTCTGACACTTCCAACTGCCATTACAATAACCATATATATTGTTTGTTAGTCGGCCCGCAACAACGCGCGAGCCATCTTTCTGGTAACAACTATGCTAGATTCATTTTGAAAATATCTATTAATTACATTTTATTATAATTATATTATATTATATTATATTATATTATATTATTAATTAAAAAAAAACTAAAATAGATCAGTGTAGTGTTTTATTGTGGATTGTGCATAGCGCAATCCACATTAAAACTACTATTTTTCTCTTAGTAGACAAGCTTGGGTATAGGGGTATAAAAGTCTTGTGTACGAGACTTATTAATAATTACAATAAAAAAGGTGTTAATTAGTAATTTCATGTTTTTTTTTCTGCAATATAATTACCAAATGACCCTAAAAAAAAAAAGGGAACTTTGGTTTGAGGGCTTTTCGGGTTTTTATATTTTTTTGTGCATGTCAATTATTTAATTATTCCTAAAACATAAACTCTCTTTACTATGGATGCAAGGTCATTTTAGGGTTTTTGTTGTTGTTTTTTTTTGTAATTCTCATGCGGGGTTAGAGGTGATTTGATATTTTAATATATATAAATTAATATTAAAATTCAAAAGTGATTGGCACATACGTAGCACGGGCTGACAAGTGGGCGCCATCTACGCCTTTATGGTGGCGTGTGTGGCGACCACACAACACCGAATGTTGTTTTTCGGAGTTGCATTCAATGCACCTCACCACCCCCATCACGGTGGTGAGGCACATGTTCTCCGACAGCACACGGAGGAGCTCCTGCGAGTTTTTCCATTCCTCATTCCTTTTCCTCTCTCCTCCAAGAAAATTATGCTGACCATTGAAAAAAACAAAAAAGTCTAGCTATTTGTTTGTTAGGTTAAATTAGGTTCATATTTTTTTGATTACAATGTATTTGGTCTTTAAGCATTTATTTAGTTAATTTATTTTTTCAATTTCATCCTTTGATACTTTATTTTTATATCATGTTTGGTTCTCATTCTTTTAATGCTAATGTATTTGGTCTTGAATCATTTATTAATTTAATTGTTTTTTTCAATTTCATCATTTTACACTTTGTTTTTATATTAGATTTGGTCCTTATTCTTTTAATTGTGATTTTTTTTTTTATCTTGAATCCTTTATTGAATTAATTTGTCCTTGGATTTCATCTCTTGACATTTTATTTTTATATAAAATATGGTCATCGTTCTTTTAATTTTTATTTTTAGTTGTTCTTGTCGTTTTTTTAATTTAAATTGTTTTCTAATTTCATACCTTATGTTTTGGTTTTATTTTTTTTGTGTTAAATTTGGTTTTTTTTTTCAAATCATTTTTTAATTTGTTTTTTCAAATTTATCCTTAATTATTTTTGTTGGTTTAGAATTTTACATTGTTAATTTTTTGGGCTTGTCTTTTACATTGTGATCCGGCCTCATGATTTGTTTCAGAAATACTTAAGGTTGGACAAAGTTGGCTTCAGTCATTTTTAATTATTTTTAAAACTTTCATCCATCATCATTGAGTTCGTTGAAAATTGTTTCTCTTTGCTTGTGTTTTTTGTTTTGGATTATTTTGTGAATTTGATTTTTCTTTTTTGATTTTGCCCTTCAGTGTAGTATTTTTTATATATATATTTAAAGTTCGGCCCTCAATGTTATGATTTCTAATTTTGATTCTTAGCTTTTTTTAATCAAATTTTAATTTGTTTTTAATTTCATCCTTAGATCCATAATCTTGATTTTTTTCTTGTTAAAGTTTGGTCATCATTCTCTTGAGTTTTATATTTCATTTTTTATTCATTTGTTAATTTGAATTTTTTTTTAAATTTTGCCTTTCAATTCAAAATTTTAGTTTATCCTCTCAACTTTTTTTTTCAAATTTAGGTTTTTATTCTCTTAATTGCTATTTTTTATCATTCATTTTTTTATTTCATCATTCGACATTTCATTTGTTAGGATTTGGTCTCCTTGGTTTTTTCCATTGCTTCTAGGCCTCACTTAAGAGCCAATCTGAGACAATTATCGATCACGGGTCAAGTGGGTTGGCTTGAGTTTACCCTAGTCAAACAAATCTTTTTTTATATATAAAAAAGATAAAATTATACCATTTTGTTTTTTTAAAAATGAAAATAATAAACGAGTTTTGACTGGATTTTCCCCATGTTAACAGAAACATTGGTTAACTGAGGTTTTTGACCATATTACACTGGATCAATTCTCCCCCAATTTCTTTTGAAACTCAAGTCATTCTAAGACAAGAGTCACCTGGGACACGGGTCAACACATCAGGTTGAGCTAAATTTTTAAATAGTTTCTTTTCAGACGTGATGCTTCCAGTTTAGTCACTACCTAAGGTTATGGGTTTGAAAAGTTAACAGGAGTTAAAGTTGTTTTGTTTCCCAATATATCCTTCAAAGTTGTTTGATTTAAAAAATAAACTTCATTATTTTCTTTAGTTTTATTTTCAATCAGGCTATCTCTATTTCATGATCTAGGTGGAAGGTTTATCCGAGTGACCTAGGTTTTTTTAGAAATCGCTTTTTTTTATTTTTTTTATTTTATCCTTCAAAATTTGATTCTTTTTAAAATTAAACTTTGTTTTTTTATATGTTTTTTCTTCTATTGAATTATCTTGTCTGCATGATACTACTCACAGGTTTTGATAACCTCACTTGGTTTTGTTGGTGCTTTGTTTTTTAATACTTATTTTTTTCATTGACTTTTTTTCTAATTTCATCTTTCTACAATTTTATTACTTTATTATATGTTTTTTCTTCTATTGAATTATCTTGTCTGCATGATATTACTCACAGGTTTTGATAACCTCACTTGGTTTTGCTGGCGTTTTGTTTTTTAATATTTTTTTTTTCATTGATTTTTTTTTCTGATTTCATCTTTCTATAGTTTTATTCATGAGGTTTGATGATCACTAATTTTTTTTAGTTTTCTTCTATTTTTTTGAGTCTTTGATTTTTTTTTTTTCGTTCTTTAAAATACAATGACAACATTTTAGAATTGTATTTTTACACTGCAAAGAAATTAGGCAGACTCGCAGCAAAGTGTGAGCTTCAATCTAGTTAACTTATACTTTAAACCGCGTGGGATTTTCATTGTCTATTTTTTACTTTTCATTCTCTCACATTTTATTGTGGATGTACTGTGCAAAATTTTGTCTTTTTTCAATTTGGTCCTCAAAGTTTGTTTTGGGTGATTTCATCCTTTTTAAGCAGCAATTGATTTTGAATTCTTATGAAATGACGGGATTGGAAGAGGGGGGACTGAAATGAAACACTCGGCAAACACGGGTGGCATACCAAAAGTTTCTATGCACTTTGGTCCTCCAACTTAAACAATGATGTAAATTATACAATTTTGGTCCCTCAAAATTGTTCCAATTCTATTTTGGTATAAAAGTTAATTTTTGTTATTTTTTTGGTCATTAGTTGAGAGAGGGGGGAGAGAGAGAAAGAGGAGGGGGGGAGAAACATGTCGTTGACACCGAATTAGGCCACCAAAATAGAGGATATTTGTTTCAAATTGTTTCATTTAATGAGAAGAGTTCATAGTGTTTTTGTACCTTAAAAGTTTATGAAAATACAGGTCTGAGCTTGGATTGATTTTTGGTTTCGGGTTGAGTTTGGTTTATGGGGTGATTGTTTGAGGTTATGGATAAGTTTATCATGATTTCTAAGATGCTTTATAGGTGTTTTGGGTTAAAAACAAGTTGAAAATAGGTTTTTGGGTCAAAAGAACATAAACCTTGATTTTTCGGCCACCACAATGGTTAGAATCTAGGCAAACATGTAATGTGTTGTCTGTTTATTTTTTAAAAAAATCATCCGCCCCAGATGCAGATTAAAAAAAATAGGGCGCAGATGCGCCACCTCACAAAAAAAAGGTGATTATTTTATTGTGTATCACCTCACAAAACATTATTCATTGCAATAGTGAACTTTTTGCTGTTTTTTTCCTTTTAAATCTATGTTTTTTCCCCTAATTTCATCATTGAACATTTGGTTTATTGGAGATTGAGTTTCGTGATTTGTTGAGGTTTTTTTTATGTGATTATTTTAGTCTCATGAGTCATGTCACGAGTTTGGTCGGTGAACCCGCTTGACTTGAGTTTTATTTTTGTCTCTTTTTTTAACTGATATTTTTTCAGTTTAATCTTTCAACATCTTTTACATTGAGTTGATTAGTAATTAGATTTTGTCATTTGTTTTGATTTATTTTCTATGAGATTATTTTGATCTTATGACCCGGGTTATGATTTTTGCAAGTACCTGGGTAGACTTAAGTCGTTTTATTGTGTCTTGTTTTTAAATTGATTTTTTTTTTAATTTCATCATTTAACAATGAGTTAATTGAGAATCAGACTTTATAATTTGTTCGATATTTTTGTGGGGTTATCCTAGTCTCATAACCAACGTTGCAGGTTTGGTAGGTTAATCCGGATTGACTCGGGTTAACATTTTTTATTGCTTTTTTATTTCTTTTCAATTTCATCCCTTTAAAATTTTTTAAAGAATTTTTCTTTGTTTTTTGTTTGCCTTTTATTGACTTGGTCCTGACCTCATGACTTTGGTCATAAGTGTCAATGGTTGACATGAGTTGACTTTGATTTTTTTAGGTATTTTTATAAAATTGATTTAATTTCAATTTCATCCTTTAACATTTTTTTTTTCAAAATTGGTCTTTATTATTATTTTTTCACTTTTCTTTCTATAGAGTTATCCCAATCATATGCCCATAATTGCAGGGTTAGTAGGTTAACTCATGTTGAGTTAGATTTTTTTTTCGTTGCTTTTTTTTAGAATAATTTTTTTAGAGTTTCATTTCTCAACATTTGTTTATTAAGAATTTTGCATAGTTGTTTTTTAGGTTGTTCTCCTATGCAATTAGTCCTAAGCTCATGACCTTGAGTTTTAAAAATTAACATGGATTGACTTTTGTCTTTTTAGATTATATTTTCAAATTAATTTTTTTTAATTTTATTTTTCAACATTTAATTTTTTAGGAATTGATTTTTGTGTTTTGTTTTTACTTTTCTTTCTATGGGGTTATTCTAATTCAGTGCCTATAAGGTTTGCAGGTTAACTCGGGATGACCCAAAAAATTTTCATTACTTTTTTTAGTTTCGTCATTCAGTGTTAGATTATTTAATAGTTGAGTTTCATAGTTTTATTTAATTTGGTTTCATTAATGATTTTTTTAAAATTTTATTTACATAAATAATAGTTTGATTAATTAAAATATTTATTCTAAGAAAAAAAGTTATTTAATAGAATTAAGTGTAACCTGTGTTACAAGATCATGTACATTAATCTTAGTTATAAGTATTTTTATTCGATGAATGAGAATCTTTTTATATACAATAATGCATTGAAAATATCTGTTCATTCCTTTTTTTTTTTACTGAATAAATATTATTCAAACTGCCGCCAGGCAAGGGGTGAAATAGGTAGTAAATACTAAGCTACAAGTGTGCTTGTGTCGGTGCTTGGTTCTGTTTAATTCTGTGGTTGTCTTAAATCCATCTGATTGTACGAATCGACAATTATATCACAATAAATACTACGCCCGTGATTGGTGAACTGTATGCATGACCGGAGACAAATTGATAATATAACTTATTGAATAGTATAAATATAATTTTATTGTTCAAAACTTAAAAAAATTAGTTCAAAACTAAAATGGAATGTATTCCTAAGATATAAATAAGGACTTGGAGCTCCGCCCTTGGAAAACCTCCGAAGGCAGAACAAATAATCCACCGATGGGGAGGCTTGTTTTCTTCTCATTTATCTCCTTCTTCTCTTTCCTTACACCATTCTCTGATGTGATGATACCACAAAAGCAAGTCATGGCACTCCCTCTGTCAACTGACTCACGGTGGATCGTGGACGAAAACGGGCAAAGAGTGAAGCTGGCATGCGTGAATTGGGTATCACATCTTGAGGTCATGGTAGCCGAGGGGCTTAGCAAGCAGCCCATGGATGGTATCGCCAAGCGGATTTTGTCCATGGGGTTCAACTGTGTTAGACTCACTTGGCCAGTTTTCTTGGTAACCAATGACACTCTGGGCTCCCTCACTGTAAGACAATCCCTTCAAAGCCATGGTCTCCTCGAATCAATATCTGGTATCCAGGCCAACAACCCCTCCATCATTGATCTCTCCCTCCTTGACGTTTACCAGGTAATTATAGCTCTAATGCTAATCATACCACTGCTTGACATCACCTAACTGTAAAGATTAAAATGAGACAGAATCATGAAAACTTAGCAAGTTGCGGTATCTACAAGATAATTTGCATCATGTTCTTTGCCTTTTTTTTCATATTTAAGTACTCAGTTATCCAAATGCCTATTCTTTTGTACTTGTGGGTTTTGTAATTGAAGTATGACTAGTTGACATAAGAACATGGTGGTTGATAAGATAGGAAGAAGTTGGAATGATGATGATATTGTTAGAAGTCATGCTAAATGTCGTTGGTTTAGTGAAACTTTAAGCAGCATTATTACGCTATCAATTTAGTTCAGTTCAGTTTAATTTCCTTAAAAAAGAACCAGAGAGAAATGAAAATTGAGTTTAAGGTAACAGCCAAGCATCCTATTTTATGTTTACTAAACCAAATACGGTTTTATCTCTTCTACATTTGTCTCTGACCCTAATTAAACGCAACATAATTGTGTTTCAGGCAGTGGTGTCTAGTCTTGGGAACAATAATGTGATGGTGATATTGGACAATCACATAAGCAAGCCTGGTTGGTGCTGCAGTAATTCTGATGGCAATGGCTTCTTCGGTGACCAATATTTCGACCCGGATCTATGGATCACAGGCCTAACTAGAATGGCGAGCATGTTTAAAGGTGTGCCTAATGTGGTGGGCATGAGCTTGAGGAATGAGCTTCGAGGCCCCAAACAAAATGTCAATGATTGGTACAGGTAATTTGTCCTCGGTGAATCTTTTTGAAAAAAGAAATATTAGTCCTTAATCAATTGTTGTCTTCCTAAATCGAATGTTTCATTTACATGCTAATGACATGAGCCAGGTACATGCAAAAAGGAGCTGAAGCAGTGCACTCAGCGAACCCCGATGTTATTGTCATTCTATCGGGCCTGAACTATGACAAAGACTTGTCTTTCCTGCGCAATCGACCGGTGCATCTAACATTTAGTGGTAAAATAGTGTTTGAAGTGCATTGGTATGGCTTTACAGATGGGGAGGCATGGAAAAGTGGCAACTCGAACCAAGTGTGTGGAAGAGTGGTGGATAATATGATGAGGGTATCTGGATTTTTGTTGGACCAAGGCTGGCCATTGTTTGTGAGTGAGTTTGGGGTGGATCAAAGAGGCACAAATGTTAATGATAATAGGTACTTGGGATGCTTCCTTAGTGTTGCAGCTGAACTTGACTTGGACTGGGCTTTGTGGACACTAGTTGGAAGCTACTATTTGAGGCAAGGTGTTATAGGAATGAATGAGTACTATGGAGTTTTGAATTGGAATTGGCGTGAGGTCAGGAATTCAACATTCTTGCAGCTTATATCTGCCCTCCAATCTCCGTTTCGAGGTATAGCATTTGTGACTTCTTCACTTTTTATAAGTTCCTCAAATATGAATCTTATGCTCCTGATCTATTCAATTGTTTTTTATAGTCAATCCTTAAGGTTGTGTTTGTTGGAAATTTGTTTTTCATTATACAAATTAACGGTAAATAAGAAATTAATTTATAAAAGCTATTGGTTTTTCTACTCAAAAAATCCTTAATTTTTTTAGATTTAATTCTTGATTCATGAGGATTAATTAAAGGTTGTTAATGGTGAAAATTAATAAGAATGAATTCTTAAACATTTTTAGTTCTCAAAATTCATTATAAAAAATAGGGAAAATGAAGAGTTTAATCCAAGAATTTTTCAGATTTTAACACATTGTTCCTCACCTCACATGTTAGCATTTTATTCTCATTTTTTGTTTTGGTTTTCCTCAAAAATCTATAGTTTATATTCATATTGTTGAGAGATATTTGAGTTTTATATTTTTTGGTTCAATGACCTTGATTTAGATGCTAAACCAAGAAGATATTGTTGTTGGAATCTTAGAAAGCATATTGCATATATCCTAGTTGCACAAGTGCGTAACAAAAAAGTCTTAAAGACAAAATATTCATCTTTAACAACAACAAAAGATTCATTATTTTAAAGTGTTTTAATAAGTAAGTATTCTTTTTGTTTTAATTTAAGCATAGCTGATTTAAGTTTTTTTTGTCTTGAGTTTATAAATTTAAACATGTATAAACTCTAGTCTTTTCTATGATATCTTTTGTTTAGCATGTCTTTGTGATTTGTGATGATAAACTACGAATCCATGCTAATTATTTTTTTTAACAACAATCTTGTTATGATAAACTAAGCATATTTGCACACTATTCTAATGTATTTACCAACTTTGATTTACAATCTTAAAACTTTATTTTTATATATATTAGACTTTGTTTAGTTTATCACGTGGGAAAAAAATTAATCATATAGATTTATTTCAATACTATATGTTTAATTTATAACCATTTGGTTTGCTTATAACTTTATTTTATTTTATTTTTATTTTAAAGTTATAATTTATCTTTTAAAATTATAATTTATGCAATTTATTTGAATATCTTTGAGTTGCCACATGATATATGTTTTATGAACTAAGCTTTCATAAACCGTGTTTATTTCTTTGTTTTATACATGTTACTTGTAAATTTGTTGACATAATCATGGATTTTGTCTTTGTTGTTTAAATATAACCAATCTATTAGCTCGCGCTTTGCCGCAGGCTAAACTATTTTTTCTAAAACACAAAAAAGAACACTAAGAGTGTGGAGATTATTTTTGCAATGCTATTAAACCTAGGAAAGAAGATAAATCTTGAAATCCCTTGACTTGGATCTTTTCCTAGCCCGAGTTTCTAATAAAACTATATAAGAGCTAACTCAATGTGAATTGGTTTATTTAATAAATTCAAAAAAAACATAGATGACTAGTTTTTATTTTGAAAAACTAATATTGAACGATGAAATTAGGAAAAAAAAAACAATAAAACAAGAAATAAAAGAGAACGCCGAGCCATATAAATTTTTCAAACCCATAACTCGGGTTATTAGAATGAAAATACCATGCATGGAAAAGCATTGAAACTTAATCCTTGTAAATCTAATGTTGAATGATGAACTATCATTATTACTATTATCATCTTTATTATCATATTAATTGCTACTATTATTACTATAATTACAGCTATTATTATTATTACTACTACTACTACTACTACTACTACTACTACTACTATCATCGTTATTATTATTAGTATTAATACAATTGTTATTATTATTATTATTATAACAAACTATTATTACCACTATTATTACCATTATTATTGTTGTTAATAGCACTATTATTATTATTATTATTAGCACTATAATTAGCACCCTTATTATTATTATTATTACCACCACCACCACCACCACCACAATTATTGATATCAAAACCACCAAAATATAATAAACTATTATTATTGTGTTGTTGTCGTGACGTGCACGACATCGTATAACAGAGCTGCCTTCTAGAATTGAAGGGGTTTTGGGTTTAATCATAAGGTTATGATTTGAGGGAGTCACCACCTAGTAGCATGGTCATTAGAAAACCTATGGCCTGCGAGAGCTTAGATAAGGGGACTACTTGTGCAAGGGAAAGACACAACACCCCCAGTGCACCCTATGTAAGGTAAGCTGCATTGTTGATTAATTATTTTTTAGGTCATGTTTCTATATGTTTGTCTTGCCTAAGGTTCAAGACAAATTTCTTTTCGTGAGGAAGTCTCTACTTTATTGGGTTAAATTATAACCGTTCAAAGGCTTAAATTTTAGATTCGTAATTATTTGCTAGATACAACTAATTCCTAATGTTTATTGCTATTAATTCATTTAATTTAATATCATGAGTATACGTTATATTGCAAAATTTATACCTCGAATATTAATTAAACAAATTAAATTTTGTGGTTTTTTGAAATTTTAGTCAAATCATAATAGATGATCATAAACTGCTTACGATATTCATTTTTTATTTTTTTAAAACATGATAAAAACAAATTTTGTTTTTTAGAAAATATGCTTGAAAATTTTTAGAATTTGACTGTATGCAATTAAAACAATTGGGTTAATGATTTTTTTTTATCTTTTTCTCTTCCACTTTTTTTATCATTCATTTAATACAATAAAATAAAATGCAAAAAAAAAAAAAAAAACACACACACACACATACACTCACACACACTTCCTTTTCCATTATTTACTCACACACTACAAGTTTTGCATTTTTTTACAAACAGTACAAACTCAAATTTCTAAAAAATATGGATCAAATGCAAACCAAAATGAAGAATACGATAAATGTTCTTTGTTAACCCCGAAACGTGATGAACGAAAGAGACCAGGTTTTAAACAAATAAAGGCATAGTGTAATTTGCAAACATCTATAGAACAAAAATCAAGGGTCTGTTAGCATTAATTAACATTCAGCAAACACGATTTTTGTCAAGAATGGGTTTCGGTTCGAAACCGAAACCCTAAGATTAAAACTTACTAAAGCGTGTTCTTGATGCATAAAAGTCCTAGATTATTTAATGATGATGACACACTACCAGAAAATCGATAAATACAAATGGAAATCCCGAGGGAATATTTTCGTTGGTAAATTGCCGACGGATTTTACCGACAGAAGTATTCCCTCGGTATTTACCGACGGAATTACAGTGAGAAAAATAATAATTAAAACAAATAAAAAAAACAATGATGTGCCATTTTTACCAACTAAATTACCAACGGAATTTATTCCGCCGGTAAAATCTGTTGGTAAATTCGTTGGTGATATGTGTAAACTGTTCATTATGTCAATTACAAAGGGAATCACCAACGAAAAATTCCGTCGGTATTTTTCAGAGAGCTCTGAAACTGTTCACTTCCCAATTACATTGTTAATTATTGTTCTTTACAGACAAAATTACTGACGGATTGAAAAGTCATCAGTGTTATTTGGTGGTTTTTTGAAAATTTTTGATTAAATTAAAATTTTAAATAAAATATTACTGACGGAATCGCTATATATAAAAAACATCGATATCCATTTATTTCTCTTCTCTTCTCTCCTCAACTCCTTCTCTTCTCCTTCATGCTCTGGTATGTATTCTTCTATTTTCTTCGTTTTTCTTCTCAATTTCTTTAATTAATATACTTTATGAATTTGTTTTTTTTTTCTCTTCTTAGCTTCACTTACAACCAAATTAAGGTAAGATTTTTCTTTTTTCTTCTTTTTTCATGTTTTGTTTTCACTATATTTGTTTTTTATTTTATTTTTAATTGTTTTTGTTCTTAATAATTATATAAATATTGTTGTAGGATTTTTTTTCATATGATTTTCTTCTTTTTTCCAAGGGTTTTGAGTATTATAGAGTGGTGATTTATATTAATTTAATGATTTTATAGTTTTGTAAAATGGATTTTTTAAAAAATATTTTTAAATAATTACCGACAGAATTACATACGGTATTTTTCAGAGGGAAATACCGACAGAATGAAGCGGATAATTGTTTTTGCGCGTCTTTTCCATCAATAATAATATTTTTTTTTATTACTAACAGACTTATCGACGGAAAAAAAAAATTACCGACGGAGCATTTTCATCGATGATTTCATTGGTAAATTAATTACCAACGAAATGATAGTACAAATACCGACAAAAAAATCCGTCAGTAAATCTAAAGACTGTGGTAGTGACATGCGAACTTGTAGAAACCAACAATGAATCAAAACGGGTTCTAAAACTAGTAACTAAAGCCATGTTCATCTGCTGGCACTCTGGGTGCGTTCTTAGAAAGAATACAGACATACCAGAAACCCAAAAAAACATTCATTTTACCTCTTTGACATGCATGTTTAGCCCCGCAAAACAAATGATCAAAACTAAACCTTTGGATCTCAAATAAACAAACAAACAACACCAAATCATTATTCTTCATACACGAAATGCAATTTTCAAAGCTGTTAAGTCAAAATAGAAATTCATTATGCAAAACTTGGATCCAAACTAGGCATTCCGACATCACACAAATAGGAGCAAAAAATGCTTCAAAGTGAATCTAAAAAAAAAACCCAAAACCAATGTAACAGCACCCACCCGAAATACTGAACAAAAGCGTCTAAAATCTAACAAAACAAAATATGTTTATCGAACACTCATTTCAAGTTGTCATTACATGAACATGTAGCAGCTATAACTTAGCAAAAACAGCTTGCAAAAGAACAATATACAAAAAGACATAAAAATAGCTAAAAAAAGAAAATTGAAATAAACAAAACAAACATCAAATCTTGAAAACATCTAAAACACAACACTAAACAATTACTTACAATTGTAACATGGATTTGAAAAGGGGGGAGGGGGTGTGCTCATTGAGCTCCATAGAAATATCAACCCAAAGTTCCTTAGGAACAGGTAAAGGCGTATATACATGAGGCTTTACTCTAGACTTAGCCTGTCTACAAGTTATGTATTTATCACAAATTCTTTACACATCTCTTTTCATGTTAGGCCAATAAAAATGTTCATGTAAAACTTTTAAAGTCTTAGCAATTCCAAAATGCCTTATTAAACCTCTCTCATAAGCTTTCCTTACAAGCAATTCACGCATAAAACAATTAGGCATACATAATCTATTCTTCTTAAATAAAAATCCATCATGCCTAAAAAATTTGTCTTTGGCCAAAACTCTACACTTTTACATATATCGTACCAAAATCATTATCATCAAGATATAATTCTTTAATATACTCAAATCCTAACAATTTAGTATTCGGAGTTTTAAGAAGAACATACATTCGCGATAAAGTATTTGCAACCATATTTTTCTAACTCTGCTTGTACTTAGTCACATATAGGAATGTCTTAATAAATCCAATCCACTTGACATGTCACCTATTTAACTTACCTTGGCTTTTCAAATGTTTCAATGATAGGTGTTCCATATGTATCACAAACTTCCTTGGCCAAAGATAATGTTGCCAATTTTTCGAAGCTTTTATTAATGCATACAACTCTTTGTCATAAGTTGAGTAATTGAGAGCTACACCATTAAGTTTTTCACTAAAATAAGCAATGGGTCGTTTCTCTTGCATTAGAACAATGTCAATACCTATTCCTGAAGCATCGCATTTAATCTCAAAGGCTTTATTAAAATCAGGTAAAGATAACAAAGGTGCCGAAATTAATTTTGATTTCAACAAATTAAACGTATTTTCTTGTTTTTCACTCCATTTGAATCCTACTGATTTCTTAATTATTTCAGTCAATGGTGAGACTAATGTACTAAAATCTTTAACAAACCTCTTGTAAAAACTAGCCAAATCATGAAAACTCCTAACTTATGTGATTGATTTAGGAGTAGGCCATTCTTGTATAGCCTTAACCTTAGACTCATTCATCTGTGTGTCTTTTGTACTAACAACATAACCAAGAAATATAATCTTATCCATGCGTCACACTTTTGTAAATTAGGATACAACGATTCCTTTCTAAGTACTTCAAGAACTTGTCTTAAATGTCTTATATGCTCATATAATCTTTTACTATAAATGAGTATATCATTAAAGTACACAACCACAAACTTACCAATAAATGCACGCAAAACTTAATTCATTAATCTTATAAAGGTGTTAGGTGGTGCATAAGTAAGTTCAAAAAGCATAACTAACCACTCATTCAAACTATATTTAGTTTTAAAAGCAGTTTTTCATTCATCACCTTCTTTCATCCTAATTTGATGATAACCACTTCTCAAATCAATTTTAGAAAATAAATTAGAATCATGCAATTCATCCAACATATTATCTAATCTAGATATAGGATGTCTATACTTTATAGTGATATTATTGATGGCTCTGCAATTAACATATATTCGCCAAGTATGGTCTTTCTTTGGCATTAGAAGTACAGGAACTGTACAAGGACTTATGCTCTGTCGAATGTAACCCTTTGACATTAACTCATCCATTTGCCTTTATAGTTCCTTAGTCTCTTCTAGGTTGCTGTAAGCTGGCCGATTAGGTATAGCTACTCCTGGCACAAAGTCTATTTGATGTTCAATTTCTCTAATCGGTGGCAAACTACTACATATCTCATCTGGAAATATATCCTTAAATTCCTGCAAAAGAATTTTTGCAACACTAGAAACACAAAAATTCAAGCGATTAGAATTAAAGTATGACTTCTTATACATAAGTAAAATTAGGCATCTCAGAAAACATAAGCATATTTAATATCATTAGGTTTTGCATAGAAATTAAAGTGTTTCCCAACTTTTTTTGTTCACTCTTCTTTTCTCACCTTTAATTTCTTCTCTCCACTCATTTTCTCTCTACTCAAGGCCTCTAACCCTTTTTTCCATTTGGCTGAAACCTTTTTCTCCCTTCCTAATGGCCAAAACTTTGTCCCTTTGTTTTTCCAACTCATGACTCACTTTATTTCACTTTTCCTCACTTCCTCACCATAATGTTCTATCTAGAGTTGTTCTTAATCAAAATCCTTCTTCAACCTCATCTGATCTTCATGCACTTGCTTAGGTGATAATGGTGCAAGTGTGTATACTCTACCATCTTTCTCCAATGAATATATGTTCTTAAACCCATCATGTTTGGCTTTTCTATCAAATTGTCAATGTCTTCCTAATAATAGATGTGTAGCATGCATATGAACAACAACACATAAGATTTTATCCTTATAATTGCCTACTAAGAATGTAACCAACACATGTCTATTCACCTTAATAATACCACATTCATTCAACCATTGAACCTAATAAGGTCTCTCGTGCCTTATAGTATTCTAACCCAACTTTCTAATCAAAACTACACTAGCAACATTAGCACAATTACCACTATCAATGATCACACTACATATTTTATTTTAGATTTGACATCTAGCATGGAAAATATTCTCCCTTTGTTGCTCCACATCATCATTTTTAACCTGAGCATTCAAAGCTCTCCTTATCACCATGATTTACCCTCCATGTGCATATTCAACATCATTATCATCCACAAGTGGTGGCATATCAACATAATCAGACATCTCACTAGTAGATTCAATCTTTTCATCATCCCTCAAAATCATGATTCTTCGATTTGCACATTTTGATGCATAGTACCCCAATCCCTGATAATTAAAACACTTAATATGTTGATTACGCTTCGTTTTCACGTCAGTTTTAGTGGTCGAAACTTGCTTCTTTGGGTTGCTAGGTTTGGCAACTTTAGGAGTCACTATTGGCTTTGATGGTGCATTACTCTCTCTCTTATAATTCATTTTCCAACTTAAAGAAGAACCTGAATAAGCTCTTGGTTGTGCACTACTCTTTCTTTTCATCTATTTCTCCACTTTAATAGCCAAATGTACTAAATCCTCTAAATCCATATAAGGTTGTAATTCCACCATATTACTGTCTTTATTCAACCCACTCAAAAACCTAGACATTGTTACTTCTTCATCCTTAATAACATTGGCTTTAATCATAACAACCTCTAACTCCTTATGATATTCCTCCACACTCTTGAAACCTTGAGTAATAGTCTATAATCGATTAAACAATTCCTTATAATAATGCTTGGGAACAAATCTCTTTCTCATGATTGTCTGCATCTCCTCTCATATACCAACAACTCTCTCTCCATTCCTTTTCCTATCTACCATTAATCTTTCCAACCGAACCATAGTATAAGCAGTAAACTCTACAACAACAAGCTTAACTTTCTTTCCTTCAAAATAGTTATGGATATAAAAAAAAAATAGCTCTACCTTTTTCTCCTACTCTAAATAAGCTTCTGGATCCATCTTACCTTAAAAAGCTGGAATTTCTAACTTAACACTACCCAAATTTCTATCCAAATCACCTACATCATCAAAATTGCCCTTGCTACCAAATTTGGCCCTGGCCCGACTACTCTTCTTATTTGGCTGAGACTTATAGAGGTCATTCCTATGTGTACAAAACCACTACTATGGTTAAAGACATCATCTTCGGCTTCATTTTTAGAGTTTTCAGTCACACTTTCATCCGGAGATGAAACAACCCTTCTTGAATTTTTCCTAACTTCTCTATCCTTTTTGCTAAGCCTACTTTCAACCCTAGTCTTCAATTTCTCAAACCCATTCATCATCTCCCCAAACATAAATTCCATTTGTTGGCACATTTCATAAATCCCCTTATCTGAAGTTTTAGTCCTTTTCTATGATACATTGTCTGAAGACATTTTTTTTACCCTACACGAAAAATATTAGAAATAAAAAAAAATATCTCACACCATGTTTTACACAATTTATAGGCTTTTTACTCTAATATGCTCACTAAGCCTCTTTTTTTTTTCACTCTATTTCCTTACTATAGTTCTTAAAAGTAACTAGCAACCTATCAAATAAATCCATAAATTTCGCAGTGATCTTATAGAATAAATTTAAGAATTAAGAATCAAGAAAATTACGAAACTTTCAAAACAAAACTACAATGACAAATTCATGAATAATAATGTAAATTTGTGCGAGTATAATGACAATTTGAAGACAAAATAAATTCAGAAAAAACTAACACGGATATGAATTATCAAGAACTAAAGATTTAATTCAAAACAATTCAAGAAACTAAAGATATCAATTAAACTAATCAATTTATCAAGAAAACACAATCAAGACACTAAAAAATTCAAGACTAACAAAATTGCCCAATTATCAAAATTTAAGCAAGCAAACCTTCAGCCAAAACTAAAATTGTGATTTCTCCTCTCTCTTTTTTAACTTTGGCAAGTAAAGTAAGAATATATATATATATATATGTATACATATATATATATATATATGTATATATATTTCTCTTTTCTTTTCTTTTTTTTATTTCTTTTTTTTTGTAATATATTTGGCAACAAGAAAAATCAAAGAGCTTAATAGGGGTGTGTGTCGATTTGCTCAAGAATGCATTAATAAGAATACAAGCTTGTGATTATGTGTTCAACAAATCAAGATGATGCAAAAACCCTAGTTTTTATTCTCTTTTTGTTATCTATGGTCGAAACTTTTAAGAAGAAAATAAAGACATAAATTGAAAAGATATAACCTAAGATTAGACGTGGCTCTGATACCAACTGATGCAAACCCTAGCGGAACTTATTGGAATTCACGAACCTAAGATCTATCTAATCAAAGTTTAAGTATGAAATTGAGCTTATCACAATGGAAGACTTGCTCCAAGGCAACAAGACTATAAACCACTCAATCACAACGGCTACACCTGGAGACGAGCAAAAAAAGTATAAAATCACTCGCAAAAATTGATTAATTCTTTGAAAAGTTGAAGTTCAATCAAGAACCAAGAGAGGCAATATTTTTATTTTGCAAAAATTCATTTTTTTTTTAATATTCTTCACAAAGAGTACTTATACTAGAAAGCTAAGTAACCCTAGTTTTTCTAATGGGTCACACATAAACTTAATTTAAATAATACTCAAACTAAGCTAAAACTAGCCCAAACTAATTAAAATAAATAAAATAAACAAGTCTGAAACTTAAACAAGTGTTGCCGCACAAAACAAAGATAGATCAATAGCTCAACTAATTAAAATAAGACAAAGTTGGTTTTTCTCGTAATTTGTTGGCAGCATCAAAACTCAACTTCAAGCAAATGGTTCTCTCTTGTCTTAATGAGTTAGAAGACATGCCATATATCATTAGAAATGTATGGAAGTCTAGTTTCCCTCCCAACTAGAATCGCACCAAAATTCGATATGTAGCTCTAGTTATGATCAAAACAATAGGGAAAGGTCAAACTGTCTGATTTCAGTCTTCGTATCCAATTCCTTGTGTAATGGCCTTGATTCTACTAACAAGACGTTCTTGAACATGAATCAGATTAATCAAGGCTTGCTTTTCATTATTTATTACCCTCTTGAAGTTCACATTAGTCTATGTATCTCAAAGAAGTCCATTGAAAACCTCTTTGAACCTCTTAACCCTAAGCCTTGTCATTGGACCAACTGGAACCTCCAATGGATCCTTTGGTGCTGCTTAGATCGCATTAGACATATTTGAGTTTTATATTTTTTGGTTCAAAGACCTTAGTTTAGAAGTGCATCTAAACCAATGTTGTGTTATTGAAATTTTGAGAGGCATATTGCATACATCCTAATTGCACAAGTGAGGAGTAATAAAATATCAAGGACAAATGATTCATCATTGACAACAACAAAAAGTTCATTACTTTAAAGTGTTTCAACAAGTCAGTATCTTTTTTATTTTAATTTAAGCATAGTTGATTTAATTTTTTTTGTCTTGAATTTATAGATTTAAACATGATAAACTCTTGTCCTTTCTGAAATATCTTTTATTTAACATGTCTTTGTAATGATAAATTATCAACTCATGCTAATTATTTTTTTAACTACAATCGTGTTACAATAAACTAAGCATATTTGCAAACTAGTCTAATATATTTATAAACTTTCATCTACACCGTTCGTGTAAAATTCAGGGCCAGGTTTATCAGAAGCTAATCCACATAAAGTGATTTTCCACCCATCAACGGGTCTTTGTGTATTGAGGAAATCTATGCTTGCACCACTAAGGTTAGGTCGTTGCACTGAATCTGAAGCCTGGAGCTATACACCCCAGAAGATACTGTCAGTGAAAGGAACATATTTCTGCTTACAAACAGATGATGCGGCCAAACCAGCAAAACTTGGTATAATATGCACAGATTCTAATTCAAAATGGGAAACCATCTCAGATTCCAAAATGCACTTGTCATCTAACGCCTCGAGTGGCATAACTGTTTGCCTAGATATAGATTCCAACAACACCATCGTGACAAATACTTGCAAATGTTTGAGTAAAGATAACGCATGCGACCCAGAAAGCCAATGGTTTAAATTAGTTAACAGCACAAGAAGTTCTACCATGACAAAACTTTGACTCGGATGAATGCAAACCTCAATTTCCCAGCAAAGGACTTTTTGAGGAAGTTTTTAGGCTCAGTACTGTAACTTATATGGCAGAAGCTGCCTATGGAGCACCTTTACAAGTTGCTAGTGTGGGCGAACCTAAAAGTATATAGCAATAATCGGGTTGAGCTGGCAGGACTGTCGGATGCATCAATCAGAACATTCTCTCTCCTGTCCATTTCCCTTTGGTCAAATTTAGCTGCAAATTAGTGCAGGTTTGCTATTTGTATATTTGCTTATTGCAGAAGCTAGCAGATGGACCCAGGCACTAAAATGTCTACTATCTAGTAATATTGCAACCAACTAAGCAAATATATGAAAAGGACTGCAGCATTTTGTAGACTTTCTAAAACTATGCTCTTCTTCTTTTACTATATTTTTCTTAAAAAAAATGCACAAGAATTTCAGGAAATGAAAGACAAGAACTGGCAGATTACCTGTCCTGTTCTGAAAGGACAAATGCTAATGAATACCATTAAGAAAATAGATAGACTAAACCTTATAGTTTTGACCCACAATAAATGATCAACAAGAGAGATCTTGCCACTCCTATATGGTTCAACAATCCATTGCAAAGGAGTAAACTTTGTGGATATAACCTCTACAATCATGACAAAATTATCGTGTCAAACCATCAAGATACAACCTTCTCAAAAAAAAAACAAGGAAAAAAAACAATTAGCTAATTGGCAGGTCAAGATCTTGACCACTACAACTCCAACTTACAGCCAATCCTTCATCACAGACTCAAAAATAGCCATTGCAGCAAGGGAACCAGAGGCCATGGTAGAAAATGGCAGAGTTTCTGTACCCCTCAAAAGTGATCAGTGCAATACAATATAACAATAAGAAAACTCAGTTCCTCAAGCAAAACGTGTACAAGTTTATAGAACTGTCATCCTCATAAGAAAACTGACCAAGTGTAGATGTGGTCCAGTGATGTTTGCACCAAACCAGCTTGAAAATGGCCATGGTACCTGGAAAACTGGACAGGTGTTGGGCTTTCTCAAATTGCCATTCTCTTATCAGGGAGAAAATAGCTAATCTTTCTATAGAAGAAGTTTTATCTGAATATCAACTTTTGATTCTGGGCCCGTATGGTCCCGAAGCAGATTCAGCTAGGAAGTAAATATATCTGATGACAAGCAATCATGAAGCCAAAGATGTAATAGAGACTATTAATTGGACATTCAAAGATAAACAGCTACAATAAGGCAGTGACTTGAACAAGGACCACATGCCAGATTGGAAACCTGTAACTGCCTCTGTATCAGCAGCAGTTCCTGCTCCACAGCAGTAAAAATCAGGAGCCATATTATGTATTTTCTCACAATTTCTATCACTTACAGTGCTTTTGAACATGGCTCTTGTATATGCTCCAGGAATGATTCCATCCTAAGAGCACAATGTTAAAGGATTAAGTCTCTCTGTTGACTGATAATTAAGGATAGTTTTAAATCATTTATTCAGCTGAAAAAATAGGCCAAAAATCGTTGTCCTCGTCTTTCTGTTAGATTGGAGGCTGTGCACCTTTCTTCAACAGCGTATCATCATTTCTTTTACAAAAATCGAAGCTGAATACACCCTTTTGGAGGAAGTGCCACAACTGTCTGTAACATCTTGAGTTCCACCATGAAAACCAATATCTGAAGCAAGCAAAGAGCTAGTTTCTGTATTTTATAATTATGTCCCACATAACATTACAATTACTCACTAGCTCCAGGAAGTCAGGATGTTTGGTTTATTAAGGCACAGACGACTTTTTTCACCTCTCCCATCTCAATCAACTTATTTTTTAACATCAACATATATTAAATATAAATATTATTTTTTTATAGTGAATAATAAATAATACTAGAATAATGATACTAAACTGAATATCTAAAACTTTAAGAAGTGGTATGGATATTTATATTTTTTATTATTTAATAAATAATGGATAAGATATAAATAATGATTATAGTATAAATATACTAGAACCTTCATCTATTAGTACCTATTATCATTCTATTTTTTTTTTTTAGTTTAACGTGGGTGTCCGGGCCAGTTTGCGCGCACCTCGACTAATCCCACGGGCCCTAAAGTTAACGACCATGTAAGCCTCTAGTGGCCATCATATGAACAACCACAGGGCTCGAACCTAAGACCACAGAGGGAGCAAACCTCTTGGTCTCAAGCTCTCTTATTATCATTCTATTTATATATAGTCTTTAAGGACAAAAAAAAAAAAAAAGGCTTTCTCAATAAAATTTGTTTAATGACATTTCTGACGCCTAGTATTGTTCGAATAAAACATACAATGAATTTAATAACTTACCTAGTTATGTGTTGTTGCAAGTCCTCTTATACAAATCCGTTTTAATTTCTTAATTAATTTAAATTTAAATGAATTGAATTCATTCAGTAGTGATTTGTGGAATATTTTAAGACAATATGAATGTTATAGTATTTAATATATTGTGTATGCATTATATTTAAATTTAAATATATTTTAATATATTGTGTATGCATTATATTTAAATTTAAATATATTTTATGAATCCTTTGACATTGATAGGTAAAAAAATCAAACATACAATTCATAGAAATAATCTTATTAGAAGATCCCATAATTTGTTATTAAGAGTTGGTTTGAAGATATAAATGGTATAATGTTATTAAAAGTTTTGAATTTGTTTTATTTAAAATTAATTTTTTTATATTTTTAGATATTTTAATATGTTAATGTGAAAAATAAATTTTAAAAAGTAAAATAAAATATTATTTAAATATATTAAAAAAAATTGAAAAGGAAAAAAAATACTATTTACATAATGTAAGAAAGAAAAAAATGACATTACGATTGGCAGGATTTTAACCACCGATCGTGTCATGTTTGGTCACCTCCGGTCAGTCAAGCATCGAGAGTCTTTGCCTACTCGAGTCTGTGCCTGCCACATATTGGTGCTAGGCGGCTGAGGACTGTCTGCCAGATGAAGAATTCATGTCTAGCGCTACGTGGGCTCTTTCTCGAGCCTACATGCCATGTGTTTTATCCAAATCTATTAGCCTTCACTTATCTAGATTCATTTTGACTCTAACCTTGAAAATATCTATTAATTACATTATATTATAATTATAATTATAATTATAATTATATTATAAAAAACACTAAACAAAAATGGTGTTTTACTGTGTTTGTGCATCGTTTCCCTACACCTAAAAACACTATGAACATCACTGCAGAAAAACAATACAATTCTTTATTCTTGGAGCCTGTAAAAGGCAAACTTTGGTCCTTGAAGTTATTTTCTTATTATTATTTGATTTTTTAAGTTTTACATTATGTTTCAATCTTTAACTTTATTTTCATTATATTTCAGTCTTTTAGTTCAGAAAAGTAAAGGAGCAAGTCATTGAAAAGGAGAGACAAGAGAAAAGGAATTTGACTAGTCATATTATAACCGTAAAAAAAAAAATTAATTTTAATATCAACAAGTTTATTTTAAAGTGGAGAGTTTAATAATGGTGGTTTTGCCCTTTAACCATGCTAGAAAACATAGATAAAGACTCATAAGTTTTTTGCATTCAATTTAATTATTAATTTTTAGAATGATCATGGGTGTTTAGGGATCGAGAATGAGGTTGTTGAAATTTTTATGATGTTTTAAGAATATTTTCAAGTAAAAAATGTTCAGATTTGGTTTTTGATTATCTAAAAGCTTGATTCTTATAATTCAACCATTAGAGTTAGTGAGAAAATTATTGCAGTATACAACGTATCGTCTGCTAAAACTTTTTTTTTTTTTTAAATGACGATGCCTCATCCACTCAATTAACAAGAAAGAATAATGCCACGCACATGGGCTTGGCCTTGGTCAAAGTGTTGCTAGACTTTTTTTTTAGAGAACGAACATATGAGTCTGGCTTTTCGGGCCTGAAAACCTTTTTTAATTTAAAATAAATATCTATTTAAATTTTAAAAAAAAAATTACAATGTTAAGATCATCCTATTATGTCATACTTTTTAAATAAGATTTTTTTATATATATGGTTATATTTTTAATAATTTTATAATAATTATATATAAGCCCAATATGCAACAAATAATTAAAAAAATGCATGAATATTCAATGATAATATATGTAAATTTTTATATGGGTTTCATGAATTAATTTTTTATTTATTTTTTATACAACCACTTAAAAATTACAAAGAAATAATTTTTTTATTTTTGTTTGAAACTTGCTTTTTAAATAATGATAAGTTTTTATTTAGAAAAATTACTAGTAAGAAAAGACATATTTTTATATAAAAAAATTAAAGTAATAAGGAAATGAGGGTTTTTCCTAGGTTGATTAGAAATTTGGTTTTGTCATTTATTTCGATTTGTTTTTTTTTAGGTTATCTTGATCCCATGACCTGTGTCACAGGTTTTGTGAGTTAAATTGGGTAGACTCATGTTGTTTTATTGTGTTTTTTTTAGATTGAATTTTTTTTCAATTTCATCATTTAACAATGATTTTATTGAGAATTGAGCTTCATAATTTGTTCGATTTATTTTCTATCGGGTTATCTTAGTTTCATAACCTGGGTCGCGGGCTTGCCAGGTTAACCCGATATTTTTTCAGTTTACTTTCTATGAGATTATCCAAGTCTCATGATCTAGGTCATTAGTTTGGTGGGTTAACTTAGGTTGATTCGGATTGTTTTTTGTATTTTTTTAATTGATTTTTTTTCAATTTTATCCTTTAACATTTGGTTGATTAAGGATTAGGCTTCATAACTTATTTCAATTAACTTTTTATAAGGTTATTTTAGTCTCATAATCTGATTAATAGATTTAGCAGGTTAACTCGAGTTGACTTGAGTTGTTTTTTTTTCTTTTTTAATTATTTTTATGTCGAATTTCCTCCCCCTTTTTTTTGTATTTTGTTTTCAATTTCATCATTTAACATTGTTTTTCTTTTTATTGGCTTAGTTCCGACCTCATGATCAGGGTTATGGATTTTAAAAGATGACACGTGTTGACTTTGGTTTTTTATAGTTATTTTTATAAAATTGTTTTATTTTCAATTTCATCGTTCAACATTTTATTTTATTTTGAAATTGGTCTTCATTTTTTTCACTTTTCTTTTTGTGGAGTTATCTCAATCATATGCTCATAGTTATGGGGTTAGCAAATTAACTTATGTTAAATTATTTTTTTTTTGTTTTTTTAGATTAATTTTTTTTAGAGTTTCACCCCTTAGTATTTTTTTATTAAGAATTTTTCATCATTGTTTTTTGGGGCTTGTCTTCCATGCAATTAATCTCGCCCTTATAACTTCAGATTTCAAAAATTAACTTGGGTTGACTTTGATCTTTTATTGATCATTTTTTTAAATTTAT
>Ga0307515_10003757_pt1 | contig 31805 bp, 33 predicted proteins | sample 17_EM_MG_FD_194513 | JGI IMG/M metagenome (GOLD analysis project Ga0307515, IMG submission 194513) | Populus trichocarpa ectomycorrhiza microbial communities from riparian zone in the Pacific Northwest, United States - 17_EM | ecosystem: Host-associated > Plants > Roots > Unclassified | place...
ATACCGCCTATATCTAAAATATCGCGATTATTCATTCATATCGTGATATTTTGGTCGGCTTATGAATTGAATGCGATATTGGGCCTATTTATTCATTCATTCATCATCGACAACCCTGCCTACAAGACAGCCAGTGGAGGTCTCAACAAGCGGAGCGCCACTGTGGCCCCAATATGTCCAGCAGTCGTGCGTTAACGCACCTATTTCCAAATTGTCCTGTGCATCCTGGCCTGAGGCATATCCGCGGGATAGGCCAGTACTTATATGCAACACATCATAGCCTGTCTTGATACCGGGACGGGAAACTTCGAGATCCTCACTTCCTGGATGGCCAATACATATAAATGTCGCACGGAGAGGCGGAGGGTATTCAGCTACAGATATGAATGGAAACGAAGAGATACTAGGTGTGAGCGCTAAAGGGGATGCTTCTTACGGTTGTGGTAGTAATTGCGCTGCGGTGATTTATAAAAGAGCCAGATCTCTCTTCGGATCTCACGCTACACATTTAGCTTGAACAATTTGACCCGAAGTAAAGAGCATCCACTTATGCTCCGCCCAATCAGACCCTTCAGGGTTCTCAGCTACACAATGGGAGCACGTCATAATCAAGCCTTGCGGGGAGATGCATACGGCTGTACCCGCTTCCTCTTGTGCAAAAACGAGCGTTGCCTCAGCCGCCTGGGCCAAACTCACTTTACCAGACCCTTCAGAGGTTTGGTGTCTGAGCTGGCGTTCTCGGAACAAGTACAGTTGCATCTTGTGGTCTTTTAATTGGTGCTGCTTAGCGTACATTAGATTAAGGTCAGATTTAGTAAGTCTTATTAACTTTACTATCCCTTAACCCGCTGGAGTCCATGGAGTATGTGGTCTGTGCAGAACACACGAATCCAAACAACGCGTACGGTCGATTACGTTGATCTAATTGGCCAATTCTTATCGATAACGAATGGACGAATTTCAGCGGGTTAAGGGATAAGGTTTTCTGACAGATATATAACAGGATTTGAATGTAATACTGCCTCCGGCGCTGGGATTGATGTTAAGGCTGAAGTTGGTCTTCCGGTCGGGACGAGAGTTGGGGCAGTTGCAGAAACTTCTGAGACAAGTGGAGTTGTTGTAGCATATTGTTGTCTTGCCATCTTCGCAGTCCGTATTGGATTAAATGGAATACTCTCGTACCTTGAAATCCGCACGCTCATTAGCTAGGTAAAAAGAGTTGAGAAAGTTCAATCCTATAATCCAATGACGCGATGTACAAGAAATACCGCACAGCGTAACCTCATTCTCGTGTCCAATTCACACTCGACCAAGTACCGCTAATATATGTGGATTTCCGGGCGACTCGGCCCAATATTGCTATACCCACGAAGAATAAAGTTCTGTGGAGTGAATCAATTTTACTTGCATGCCTCTCGTGTACTACTGAAACCGATTACAATTGGAAGCGCTCGGAGACTCCTATATTCGATAGAGAATAAATATAAAATGAAAGTTAACGTTGCAAAAGGGGTGACTGCCACTAGGGTGGCGGACTTAGGAATACATTATGCTAATTATTGCGCATAAACGAAGAGTTGTTAGTCTCAATGGGACAGGTTTTATGGATTGGAGGAGTTTTCGGAAAACTATCCACGAACTAATTAGTAGGCAAGATTTGAGATTGCGGGGATTATGCAGTTGAGTTAGGTTTGCTAAAACAGCTTTAGGAGTAATTGGGCGCAAATAGGGAAATTGACTATATTCAAGTATAATAACCTCATACACACAAGGAGTCGTAGAAAATCTGCAAATGTGCCACCTCCGTTAATGCTATCAGCCGTAGCTGTGACGAACTCCTTGGACTCCACCCCTAGAAAATCCGCAAGGAAACCGCAGGAGTGCACCAACCGGACAAGAACGAGGACGTTGTCCTGTCGAAGCCGTCCTTCAGAGTGCCGCCCCAACGCCAGAGAAATGTAGTATGTGCAGTCATATGAAGATACCACCAGCGAAAAGGCATTATATCTCTCTGAGGTACTCAAGAATCTTTCGCTCAATTATCACCTCCACCTTCCCCACCTCCAGTCGCATTTCCGACAACAATGTTACTGCCTGCCTCGCTATTCGCAGTACTAGCTACACTACCCTCCTTATTTAAGCCAAGCTTGACCTTTTTTCTCGGCCCTTCATCCCCGGCGTCTTCTCTATCCCTCTTTCCATCAACTTTCTCAATCCCATCATTAGACTTGGTCGATTTTTTCAAAGAGCCCGGATCTTTATCTTGTTCTCTATTTGAGTCCTTAGTTTTTAGCTTCACCTTGTGGGTCGAAGGATCTTTGCTAGACTTTTCCCGATCAGCTTTCTTGACATATGAACTCTTCTTCTTCTTCTTTTTCTCTGGCGTCTCATCACCGTCACCCTCATCCTCATCGCCTAGTCCGAGCCTCTTTACCGGACTATTCCTTTTATCCTTTATGTTGCCCATATTGCCACCTTGCGAGGAACCAGGAACTGGCGTGCCCATGCGGCTGCCCAACGGCGTATTGGCGACGCCGGTGCCACTGCCGGTTCCATTTTGGCCAGTCAACTTCGCCATAGCATTCCTTGAGCTCTGACGCCCGCTAATTCCAAGGCATTTTTCCAAATGTTGCGCAAAGCGCGTTATAAGTAAACTGCGCTTGCAATTCGGACATGTATGCCACGGGATGTAGCTGGCCGGCTTTCCTCCAGTGTTTAACTTAATCTCCTTGCCCGTCCCGCCCCCTTCTCCGCCTGCCACACTTTCTGCATCCTGTGAACCTGGGGTGCCGACGCTTTCTTTTTCCGCATTCTTGAGTTGCTGCCGCATTAATTCGCGCTCTTTTTTGCTCTTCGCCATGTCCGTCGGAAATGGATTACCATATACATCATGGCCAGGACGCTGTACCCATGGATACAACATACAATATTCCTTTGTAAGATCGGGTGTCTGTGCTCCCTTGCCGCTAATTGGATACATCAACCGCGGCAACTTGCAATGTGGACATGTAATCTCTGGTGTGGTTTTTAAGGGATTTCCTTTAAGCGACACGCGGCCATTTTCCCAGATGGCGCCTGGGGTATTGAAAGTCATAGAGGGCATTGGAGGCGGTGGGGCTCCCTTCGGAGGTGGCGGTTGTGAGTCGAGATGCGATACAGCAGCAGATTCGGCTTGGGTTGCGGCCGAGGACATACGGAGGATTTTTTCGGAGCGGTGAGAGGATAGCGCAATACTAGAGATTATGTTATATAGAACGTCCTCGAGGATGGATTTCGTCTATATTTGGAGGTTGGATCGTTAGCTTGGAGAGAGCTTTGTTTTGAGGAAAGGAGGCAGGAGAAGGCGCCTACGAGAGATTCGAGAGCTCCAGCCGGGAGCCTGATGCCTGATTTTGGGAGATCTGACGGTGCAGAGTCTCCTGCGGGTCCGTCTTCAGACATTTTGATGGGTATAGGGTATGTTGGTGTAACAGGCTCAGCGGTGGATTATGATTTGCGAAAGGGGAAACGAGCGTTATATACGATATCTGACGGCGGTGATTTGATGGATGCTGGATCCACAGAGTAGCTGGTAGGAGGCGGTGCTTCCCTAGAGTCATACTGGTAGAGCAAAGTAATCAATGAGTAAACTGTGGTAGACACTTTAACCACCGGAAAGCTATTGTGCGCACTCACTACGTGCAAACTCTAGCACTTCACTGTAACTATTTATGTTCCCTCGAGTATGATTTATGGAGACCTGCTCTATTTGGACCAAAGCGTTGAGTAAATGATGATGTCTCTGTGCGGAGAGCGATCTATTTGTCGTCGTGGCAGCCCATCACGGGTCAGGCAGAGGAGAGGAAGAGCAGACTGGACACCACCATGGGGTGCCAGGCTCGATCTTCCTCTGTGGAGAATGTATCGAAGAAACGATAAGGGACTAGCCAACAATTTTTGCCTTCAGCCCACCCTCTCTGCTCTCCTCTAGGCTGCGGTAGTCGTGGTGGTTTCTTCTAAGTTCGTTCGTTCGGGATGAAAATAGCAAAGCCTCGGGGAAGCCTTGCAGTAGCGGCCGCCACAACTTTAGCCTGTAACAAACTCCTGAACACGAAGAGGAATCTGTGAGAGAATGGTACGCGGGTAAATATTATCCTTTATCAATCTAGCAGGAAATTTAAAAGGTAGATGTGAACGGCCTAAGCCCTATTAAAGCACACAATACCCGCAACTTTGAATTCCATGCGCTAAAGACGCACGCAGGAATTAAGCATCATCACCCCGTCACCCAAGGCACTAAAGCCTTTGCAATTCGAGCTTCCACCTGACCAGTCAATATATCAAAGGCAAAGTTGCGTTCGGCGCATTGTGTTCCTTAGTAGCATATCACGGAGCTTATGTACTGACCAATGCAAGGTTTCAGCAAGTGAATAACCTGTACGCATAGTCGCCTTTCGCAGCGCCTCGATTACTGACGAGCATGAAGATCCTAATCACTAGACCTAGGATAACAGTGGCAATCATACTGTACAAGACTGTGATTGTTTGCTGTGCTGAAATTTTTCCAACATGAGTATCAAGAGGATGGCAATATGTATGCGGACTAAACATGTGCTGCACTTCAGCTACCTGCTGCGGCTATGAGTAACTTCCGATGCACCATATTTGTCATTAGTGGATGAAGTGCTATGCTCGAGGGCAACTTCAACTAGTGTTCCGTCTATGTCATGTTAAGTAGAAGGCAAGCTGCTGAACATCTTCCACTCTTTCAACACGCGAAGCCGCATCGCTGGCTTGATATTCGCTCTCATTCCATATTGCACTTTGGTTCTTCTTCTTGGCCTGGGAATTCATTCCAGGTCCAGGGCCGGTACAGCGTTCCTTGTTCAATTTCGGATTAACGCTAACTTCCGTAACTATTAAGCTTTGATAAAGGATCCCATTGAACCTTCCCAGTGTGGAGCTTTACGTAGAGCTTTATACTGAGCCTCCCTACGTAGGCTTCGTGTAGGAGCTTCATGCAAAGATTACGGCTAGAGCTGTCTACGCAGGGCTTGTATTTGGGCTTGGTCTTAAAGAAGACGACTTCGTGCAGGGCTTTTGTATCAAACCTTTAGGGGGATACCCCCTCCAACTCCGCCGTATAGAGCTGTAGAGCTTTCATTTGTTTGTAAGAGCTTTGTAGAGACCTTCGTCAGAGTTTCGTGTAGGTAGGAAGCTCCGTACGGGCTCTAGGAAGAGACTCCTGAATTTACCCTTGCGTAGCTCTGACTAGTAAGCGTATTAGAACCCTGTTTAGCAGTTGACCTGAGTAGATGTATTATTTTGCTCATATGGGCGATCTTCAAAGTATGACGGAAAATGTCTGAAAAGTTTGATTGTAATGTTGCGATGAATTTATAGAATTTATAGGCTCTTATGGTTACGAGGATTCGTATGCTAGATAGTACCAATCACCTTTGGGAATGCAATGCATGGCTCCTGGTCATGACTTCCCATCCTAGTCTGTGTAATTGCCAACCAATGCAGTTTCCTCGACACCCAGCCGACAAATCTCCTCAAAACCCTCCAGGTTCGCTATCACCATCTTCACTTTCAAGCTCGCTAAGCTCGCTGCTGTCCTCGTCATCTACGGCTTTCTTTGTTTTCCCTTTCTCCTTCCTTCCCTTCGTGGACTTCTTCTCTTTCGCTGGACTACTTCCGACCTTCCGCCCACCAGACCTGGTAACGAGATGCTCAATAACACAACCTTCATCCCACCCTGCGCTCCCCTCGCCAGTTGCCGCTCTGCACCTAGGACACGTTTTGCCATGACGGATCAGAAGTTGATGCAGGGGATACTTCAGCTCATCGGGGACGCGGACTTCGCAGTGAGCATACGTAGAATTGCGTGTCGCTTTAGAAGCAGGAACCCATCCCAACCATTTGCAGAGCCGAAATACGTGCGTGTCGACTGCGAAACTGGGACGTTGGAGGCAGAAGAGTAGGACGCAGGAAGCGGTTTTGGGACCAATACCTGGATACTTAGTCAAAGCATTGAAGGCATCGTCGTTGGATAAGAGATGCAAACGGTCTAAAGAGAGCACATTCTCGTCTGCACGAGCAACTTCGGCGTCTTCGGGCCCGGTTACCTTGGAGGATGAAGTGAGGAAGGTGTCACGACGTGCTTGATTCTCCTCCCATACCATCTGTAATATTGCTTTAATGTCCTTACTCTTTACATCCGCCAACCCGCCAGATTTGATTGCTTCAAAGATCTCTTTGACGTCAGCCCGGCGCACAGCATCCCAGTCTACGCTCCCTTTCCCAACCCCCTCTTGTAAGACACCAAAGCGTGAGACTAAGCCGGCAAAAGCGCGCGAAGAGTTCGTATTGGACGTGGCGGCAGAGAGACGAGTGCGGATCAAGGCGTCGAGAACCGAAGGGACTTCACCGCAGCCCGAGACGGTAAGGGAAGGTAAAGGGATTGACTTTGGTGGCTTGACCTCGCCATGAATTGTAGAGAGGAGGCGAGTCACTTCTTCACATTCTGAGGGGGTTGGATGAGGCCAGTCGGGGTAAGGAGTTTGGCCAGGTATCAGGCCATAGGAGCTGTTCTTTGACTTCTTTGGAATTTCAGGAGGAGAGTTTGAGGCGACAGGGTTAGACTTTGTGAAGCGAATATTAACATCTTCGAGATCTTGAACAGCATTGAGAGGTATCTGAGAGGTATGGAGCTTCATCTTCTTCCTAGGAGAGTTGTTCTGGATGTCCCTTCCATGTACATAACCGTTTAGTGCACTTCCAAGATTGTGTGGTAGCTCGTTAACGTCTTCTTTCTTAATATGTGCTCTGGTCCGTTTTCCAGAACTTTTCGGTGGAGGCGGTTGAGCTTTACGTAGTCCGTCCTCAGTTTGCTGTTCCGATTCACTTCTAGCCGTTCTTGTCTTATTTGGTGCTCGATTTGGAGGCAGTGGAGTGGCTGGGGGACTTGAGACTTGCTGGGGTTCAGTTTTGGGTTGGGCTGAGGATTTATGATCCTTGACCTTCGTTCTCGAAGCACGGGCTGTTCTTGCAGACATGTGTCAAGCTAACTACCGAAAGCGGAAAGTGTGAGCGAAATAGCGAAAGGTTCGAATGTAAGCCAATTCTAGAGAGCGACAGTAGTCTGGATTGAAGCAAATGGTACTTTGAAGCTTGCTCGAAAAATCGAAGAGGTGTGACCGAGATGAAGCGGAGGACCAACAAATATTCATAGGAAGTGAGATTGCAGCTTATATAGAGGCAAATTGGTGATTGTAAGAAGTTAGATTCGTGGAGGGAAGAGAAAGAAAGAGAAGACGAAGTGGGAAGGAAGTTAATGACCAGTTGTAGCGGTTGACAAGCACGCTTGGACCCTCGCTGCAGGAACCCCTGCTCTTGTGCCACCTCTCGAACCCTCCAAAAGCTTAGCTATTTTCCCTCCAAAGTTCCTCGCGAATTCCCCGCCATCAACAAAACCTTCTCCTTTCTCTCAACGCCCTTAATAACCCCAGTATTATCTCGCAATGTCCAGCCCTAAAGCTATAATTATACCTGCTCTCAAACGCCACACGGCTACTGTTATTGTTGGGCATGGCTTAGGAGATAGCGGTGCTGGCTGGTAATTCTTCCTGTTTCCGTGCTCCAACCATCACTAACCTTGTCCGCATAGGACATTCCTGGCCGAGAACTGGCGCCTTCGCAGCAAATTTGACGAAGTCACGTTTATCTTCCCAAATGCGCCTAGCATTCCGATCACCTGTGTAAGTACTCATGGAAGTATTTGATAACCTCAGGACTATCTCGCATGTAGCAAGCCTCCAGCTAACTATTATCCTAGAACTCCGGCATGCAGATGCCAGGATGGCACGACATCAAATCACTCAGTGACCTTGCCTCCCGCGAAGAAGATGAGCCGGGTATCATGCGCTCTGTTTCCTATTTCCACTCTCTTATCGATACAGAAATCTCGAAAGGCATACCCTCAGATCGCATCGTCATTGGTGGATTCTCACAAGGCGGAGCCATGTCACTGATTTCTGGCATTACGTGTCCACATAAACTAGGAGGCATATTTGGGTTGAGCTGCTATTTGCTGCTGCAAAGTAAGCTCAAGGAATTGGTGCCTGCAAACAACCCGAACAAGAACACGCCAATATTTATGGCCCACGGTGATGCCGATGCGACTGTTCAGCATAAGTGGGGTAAGAAGAGTGCGGATGAGCTGCTGGAGGCGGGATGGAATGTTGACTTCAGGACATATAAGTACGTGGACCACGCGAGCATATCTCTGAATTTGTCTGGATGCGCAATTCCATGCTTACTGCAATATCTATAGGGGCCTTTCGCACTCTGCCACTCCGGAAGAGATCGATGACCTTGAAGCCTATCTGAATAAACGGATACCCCCACTCGGCGGTGAAACGAAGCCAGAAGAATCTCTTTGACTTCACCAGTTTTCGCACAACTGGGCTTATTGCAGTCATATCGATGATATTGTCTTTAGTCTTTGTCTGTATTGTGGCGTTCAAGAAGCATCCAAGAACTATAAGTAGATAACTACGACTAACACGTTTATGTTAATGAGCAATAGAGGCATGACTTAAGCTTTTATTCTAAGTGCTAATGTACCACTTATTAATGTTTCAACTAGAAGTGACCTATCAGGGCGAAATCATTAAGACTCCAGCGAGGGCTTCTAAATGCTTGCTGAGTAAAGCCACTTGGATGCTTGCGGATCGCGGCGGTGCAGACGGCGATATCCGTTCCCGACCTCTTAAGTTCAACGGGTACTTATGTATACCTATTAATATCACACCACTAAAGTGGAATATGAGATATGTTGACGCCATTCTTAAGTCTTTGGTGCCAGGATTTCCCAATAGAATCCTGATGCACCCATTGGCCAGATCTATGTACAGGTGGACTTAGAAACTCTACGGCCACGCGGTGACTGGCTATGCAATGGAGGGGTATTCAAGGGAGTGTCCCCCTTGAGATTCGATTCGAAAGCTCTACATAGAGCTCTCTATAAAGCTTTTAGGAAAGAACGCAAATACAAAAGCTCTGCGTAGTAAGGCTCTGCACCAAGCTTTATGTAGGGAGGCTCTGCGTGAAGCTCTACGCAAAGTCCCACGTTGGGGAGGTTCAATGGAGTCTCTCTGGGGTTTAATATAGAACCTCTACTCAAAGTCGTCCATAAGGCCTTTAAGAATATGTCTAAATGTAAGCTTTACGTAGAAAGGCTTTATACAAATCTCTTTACGCGGCTCTGCGTAAGGCTCTACGAGAGCTCTGTATGTAGCTAAGCCTATATAGGAACCTATACTACTGCGCGAGTCGTTGACCCGGGGAAGCACATGATGTCCTGATTTGGACGCTTCCCGTCGTCTTGTAAACGGGGTTGAGTACAGCATCCCAGCTAGAACTAACCTCAGAAGAGTACCGCGTGTATGAGCCTCAAGTCGGTTGCCAAATACACAAACGCACCCACTGGGTATTAATGTACCGTCAGGTTAACTGGTCGAATAAACGGCCCATGTTGGCAGCGTATTGGGGGCTAAAGGCTCAGAGCCCGGCGAATTGAAAAACTTTCCGAATTTCGAAGGTCCGAAGATCGTATTGATGGACGAAGAAATAGCCAGCTCCCATGAGCACTAGTAACTATTCTGTTTCTCGGCCTGTAAACTATACTCTGATCCTATTCACGTACTTCATTCATCATCTGCATCCCAACTTTCTCTCGCAGGAATGAGACGATGTCATCAATTTCTTCAGGCTCCTTCCACCAGTGCCCGAAGTCGTATGTTTTCCAGGTCACTGGAATTTCAAGCCGTTCAAGGATTCTATATGCACGCTCACCTAAACAAATATTAACTTTGCCATCGCCCATTCCGTGGCCCAGAAATACTGGAGTTCGAGCAAAGCACGGAGATTTGTTGCTTTCCGGAGATAAAGCAGTGAGGTCCACAATGTCCCTAACGACGTTTGCAGCACGAATCTGTCTTTTTTCAGGAGTATCTACCTCTCTGGGACCTTCATCATTGGCGAAAAAGTCCTCATCCTCGCAAACGTGGGCCGGCCATGCCTCCTCACTGATGTCATGCGCCAGAGGAAGCCATCCGCTCATTCCAATAAACCCTCCAAGAGGCGTGGCTTCCCCGTTTCTTGTAGAACCGTCGTGCCCTTCCGGACCCGCACTGGAATCACTTCCTTGTTCCCCATCTCCCTCAAAGCTGAGCAAAGCATGTAATCCCATAGCACAACCTTGGCTCAATCCCGCTAAGACCACGTTCCTCGCTCCAACAATTTCTAGCTCCAACCTCATCAGCTCGTGTATGAAGCCCGCGCTTTCCCGTAACCCATCGTACACAAGTTCTTGCCTCTTCGCGGGGTCTTCCAGTGAGTAGTTATCGAACCACTGGTTTATCCATGACCGATTATATCGCACCGCGCGCCGCTTCTTAGCCGTTGGGAAGATAAACTTTAGACCAGGGAAAAGCTGTTGCAAAGTATGGTTGGAGGAGGTGCGAGCTGATAAGAAGCTGGTACTAAAATTGGCGGCGTTAGAGCCACGACCGTGGAGCACGATGAGAGTGTGCGTGTGTGTGGAGGTAGAAGGGAAAATGAGAGGTGCTGGGTAAGTCCGGGACTCAACCGATAAAACAGGAGCGGGGGAAGACATTGTGGTTAGTAGTATTCTAGAAGCAAGAATTTACAGATAATTCGTCTTCTGAGAGACTTGGGTAAGTATTAATTGTGAAGTAGCGCCATTTTCGTAGAAGCTGCTAGACTCGATATTGCGCAGTGTTATGACGGTTTTGAACATTTGTTAGGAACCGTCATAACCATGCCGATCGTCACAACCCTATCACCTACGTTAGGCCTATCTAAATCTTTAATTTTACGGCGTCTCTCCACCATTTACGCAACGTCGACCGTTCACTGCAACACTAAAATCCTATCATGGAAGCTGTCATACCTAGGTACCCACAAGTCCTTAAAGCGTCCGCAGACATGCCCAAGTCTGTTCAGATTTATGGTGATAACTGAGGACTCTAACTGACGTGCAGTCGGCGATGCACAACTTAACTTAATTCGCGATAGTGAGATCTTACATGCAATCATATGTGAAACCAGGCACGGTCACCAACGTATTGCTGCCTGCCTTGGGCTGGCTGCAAATTGGAGAAATTTGATCGGCGTGATCAGCAAGGCTTTTCAATAGGATGCAAGAAGATGCTGAACAGTATTTTCAGCCCCTAAATTCTTCATCATCAGCATACACGTCAGCATCCCAGCGGCGCTGCGTGGGCGGTCGACGTTTCACAAGCCTTCTTCGTTGCGCCCCAAAAACCAATGTCCATTAGCTGTGGCTTGAACTGTCAGCAAAAGCTAGCCACGTTCTTATAATAACTTCAGCTGTGCAATGCAACTCACCACCCCCACATACTTCCTTCGTTATGCAACCCATATTATTGACCTTTATTTCTGATTCTATTCCTCTAATGAATCAATGAAGTCTTTGGTAAAGTCTATCTCTAACGGGATATGTCGTACAAACAACATCAGAATGAGATGAATAGGGGTCAGGCGTATACATTATACCTCTGTCATACGCTGTCAACCTGGAATGCAAGAGCATACGAATTCGCTGCTGTGTGATTAAATCTGCCTTTTAAAATATTTGAGGGCCTCATCTTAACTGGCCACATCGTAGATTCTATTTACCGCTGCCGCATACCCTGGAGGCCTGAGAGCTGCATCTTTCGTGTAAGCGTTATTTTCTACTGATGAGGCCCTGTTCTAAACAATCAGGCTAACACTCCTCAAGTGGCATTACAATAAATCTCGCCGCAATATGCTTTGCGTCTGCTCTGGGCCGGTGGATCGATCAAGCCCCATCGCGTCTGCGGACACTTCTTACTACTATCATAGTGAACCGATGTGCGATTGTGTTTTCCTGCCTAGGTTGGTTTCTCATCGTAGAGGGTCCCAAAACCAAACTTCGTATACGGGATGTCAATACCAACGAAACCAGCGATGAAACAGACGCTGCTTTGCATGGGGTAGCCAAAACAATTATTTTTATCGTCGTCCTGGCCTTGGGTATTTCCGAGAACCTAGCACGGAAAGCCAATGTGATCTCTATAGAGCGCGACTGGGTCCCTGCTTTGGCGCTTGAGACTGGGCCTATACGTTTTACACTCACACAAGTCAACGCCACCATGGCCATGATCGATATGATTTCCAAACTCATAGCCCCAATTGCTATCTCAGGCCTTATTTCTGTGGTTCCATCGGTTAGATTCGGCGTTGCCGCCATAGCAGCAACGAATGTGATTAGTTTAGGCCCGGAAATCTGGTCAGCGAGGTCGCTCTGGGATCAGTGCGATGCTTTGAGGCAACCCAAACTGCCTTCACTTGTCGAATTTGATTCTGAAAGAGAACTTCAGCAGTCCTTTTCTCGTCCTCCTAGAGCTACGCTACTCCAAGCCTGGCTAGACAGCATCTCAAACTGGTGGAATAACTACATCCCTAGCCTCAAACTTTTCTTCTCAACAGAAGTCTGGGTCCCTTCGATGGCTATGTCCATGTTGCACTCATCTATGCTATCCGTCACCGGAATAGTAATCGTATTTCTGCTGAACTCCGGGTACTCCTTGAAAGTTGTAACTATAGCGGAAGCAGCAAGCTCTGCGTTTGAAATCGGAAGTACCTTCCTAGCGCCGGTTGCAGTCCGCAGACTATGCCCAACTACATCTGCGGGATCACACAGGCTAATGAATGTGCCCCAGCAAGGTGAAGAGGAGGTTCTATCTGATACGGACTCTGATATTGATGCGGACGACCTAATTCGCAAAGATGATACGAGGCTCGATGTCAACGCAGGCGTTATACGCCTCGGTCTCTGGGGCATCTTTGAAATGTTCTTGACTCTCGTAAGCTCTCCCGTGCTTCCCCTAATTCCTCCTCTTAGCATCCAATTGATTGTTCCTGAAGGCCCCTACCCTACCCCTCCTCTACTATCTTACACATACGCTCGCCTATCCCATCCCTCCTAGCTCTTCCTCACCGACACTGACTTCTCATCCCTTCGTTACCCTTTCTCTTCTGTTTCTCCTCTCCGCCTCCCGACTTGGCCGTGGTCTCTTTTCACTTTCAACCCAGCAACTTGCTCAAGCTCGAGTCCCCGCTCATCATCGCTCATCCTATGCGGGGACCGAGATAGCGTTCGTCAGTTTGTTTGGGCTAAGCCACCATATTGGTGCGGCGATTTGGAGTCGCCCTGAGCAGTTTTCATGGCTAGCGCTTGGAAGTGTAGGGGCTGTGGGGGTAAGTTCGCTAATGTTTGGGTGGTGGGCGAGGAGGAAGAGGGGTCATTTGGTCCATTGGAATTGGCTTGCCATGTGGAGGGGTAAGTGAACCCAGTAGGTTTTACAACTAGCGTATTAGAATTACGCAGCGTCATTTCGTATAGAATCATACTACAGTTAATGGATAGAGGCAGAACCGCCCCTCCTTGTGATAAACCACCGGGGAGTGCTTCCACATGTAGTCGCATTATCTTGTTAAAGTCTCGATAGATATGGACCGTCCACGTCGCTACGATGGTCTCTCAGCAACATATGAATGGTATGATTTAACTTTTCTTTCCATGTCTATCCATAACTTAATTATTGTCGCCATGCAATACCATTTTGGGGAGCTGCTCTTCTCCGTACTCAAAAATCCACCACCTAACACCGGGAATATCCTAAAGTATCGCCAACACCAGGAAATCGCTCAAACTCAAGGATATTGAAATCAACGCTTACCCTGGAAGGACACCCAGCACCCTATAAGGCTCAGAGAAAACGACCATTATATCTTAAGCATCTCCACCATTTAATTCGTTACCTCCAGCCATCCTTCCGGCCTTATCCATATCACTTGATCTCCTTGACCCTCGCCCCTTCCCACGTCCTCGGTACCCACCCCTACCTCTACCTCTTTTGCTATCACCACCGCCATCATTTCCCCTTACTCGACCGATAGAGAATGGTATGCGTACTAAAGGCCATTCCACCCAATCCAACGACCTTAGTCCTAATTTCTCTTTCTCTGTCTCTTTCAATCTCCAGGCCTGGAAAACACCCATTAATTTCTCCTGGTCCACCTCTCCATCCTTTCCACCCCTCAGATTAACACTCCTCAGCTCCCCAACCCAAGCTCTGACGTAATCCCCATTGGGGTCATACTCCAGCGCCTGTTTCACCGGATTGAATACACGGCCTTGCCTGGGATCATTCCCGACACCGGCGACATACTGCCAGTTACCCCAGTTATTTGCAGCGTCGTAGTCGATCAGCATACTCTCGTACCACTCTGCGCCAAGCCGCCAGTCAATTCCTAGATGTGCAGTCAAGAAACTCGCCACATTCTGCCGCGCTCTGTTTGACGTGTAGCCGGTGAGAAACAGCTCACGCTGAGAGGCGTCAATAAGGCCCATCCCGGTCGTACCGCTGAGGAATCTGACGAAGATGTCACGCGTCTTTATCGGATCGTCGCCCGCGCCGCTACTCTTGCCAAGGTACTTCCAGCGCTTTTGTTGCGGCTGTGACGTTGCACTGCCAGCTTTGTTCCCGACTTTCCCACCGCCGTCCCCCTCGGTGAAACTCATCCTCTCCGTTTCCGCCACTGGTTCGCCACCTTCGACGCTCTCAGTCCCTGCGCCCCGGAATCCATCCACATGGAACAATCGAGGTCCAAACTTCCTTGCACAGAGACGCATGTAATCCCTCCACAGCAGTTCGAACCTTACCGCCTTGGTCCCGTCATTCTCTCCTTTTCCAAATCCCACGGCATTTATTCCATCACGGCCACTGCCGACCTCGAAGTCTACCAAGGCCCAGTGGACTTGCCGAGCCGTTAGGCAGCCAAAGGCGAGGTAGGCGGACAGCTTGGTGCTGAAATCAGTCCCTAACATCCCATTACGCGTGTCTTTGTATCGTGACATGGCGCCACTGGAAATCAGGCTCTTGAGGCGAGCATTTGCCGCGCGCTCGCCGCCGGTGAATGGATGCGCTGATTTTGTGCCAGGGGGCCATCGTGGGGGTGTGGGGAGCCCGAGAGAAGGATCGGCATTCAAGGGGGCGAGAATAGCGGATTTGAGGGCCTCCAGGGTTGAGGGGATGCTAAAGGGTGCGGGTTGGGGCGGAATAAATGCGGGGAGGGGCGGAAGACGGGTGGGTGTGCGAAGGGCGCTGCGGGGGCGGTCGCTGAGCGGTTCAAGGGACTTGCGGTGCGTAGTATAAACGTTTGGGAGGTCGGAAATATCTGTAAAAGGGAGGTCACGGCTAAAGTTATGAAGTTAGTTTGGCTTCAAGATAAGATGTGGATCGTGTAAGATAGAGGAGAAGGAGGCACTGGTGGATAAGGGAGTTGATACTAGAGAGTGGAGGAGTTAGCAAGTTACTCACTCGTCGACGAAGTACTTCTCATCCATCCAAGCCCTAAATTCAAAACCTCTCTTCTTCGCAATTTGTCTCACGTCTCTCTCATCCTTCTTTTCCTCTGTACCTTCTACAGATGTCATCCACACCCCCACCACTTTTGCATGCTCTCCTTCTCTTCTTTCTCCGCTTTCGCCGCCGTCATCAACTTCGCCAGCGAACCAAGAAACGATGTTCTCCACGGCATCCCTGACCATTCCGACCCTCATCACGACACTGGTTCCACATTCTAACGCTTCAAGCTCCTGTTTTAGGTCCCATGCGCTTTCTGCAATAAAAGCAGCGCGGTGCGGGCCGGTGCGCCAGAAGTTTCCTATACGACTTCTGGCTTCTGGGTATGGTGATTTAGGTTTTTGCGCTGTAAAGTTGGAGGAGGGAGAGAGAAATCCAGACACTTCAACTTGATTCGCGGAGAAAATATACAACGGCAGCAGATGGGTTACCCCCAAAGCCTCTGCAAGAGCCGGGACATCGTTTCTCTCCGTCTGAGTCCATTTTGATGCGCTCGACTTGGGCGGCGAATGCGAGTGGCATATTGGTGGTGAGGGCGGGTCGTACGCTGAGGCTACTTTGTACGTTGGTGCGGGTTTGGCGAGTCGCGAAAGGTCGTAAAATATGGGGTTATCAGAGAGACGAAGGTCGTAGCGCAGGATGTAAATGAGGATTCGTGGGGTAGCTAGAGGTGGCGATGCGCCTGGCATGGCTGACAGGCAGGGTTCCTTGACCCGGCTAGGATGGCTTATTTAGGCCGCTGAAGAGGCAAAGGTGGGCAGGCAAAACGTAGCTAGACAGCATAAGATTAAGTTTGGGCTGGACGTTCCAGGATGAAGACAGGAGACTTGGAGACTGATAAGAGTACGAATAAAGAAAAGAGCAGATGTCAGGTCCGGAAGAGCATGAAAACAGAATGGAACGTCATGACATTGACGATGTTTAGTATGTTCCCAGGTCCTGACGCACACGAAGTAGATTAAAAACCGAGTAAAGGAGGAATTGCCGTCGTCTTTAAACAGTAGACTTAGAGAGTCGCGCCTCTCTTTCGCAATAGGAAAAAGAGGCAAAATTCCCCAGAATGCCCACCTGGATCAAGACAACGCAGAAATGGCAGAAGGCCTTTGACAGCCGCGCTAAAGAGCACCATCAAGCCCTCAAAATCAAAAACACTACGGGTCAAGCTAACATGGTAGGTCAAGCCCTTTGCGCCCCCCGCCTCTTGCGCAGACTCTATTCCCTCGAAAGTGAAGATATCCTCGCCTCGATCCTCCTAGCTGTCTGGCCACCGCAGGCACGAGGTGCATCGCCCACCTTCCTCGAACGCCGAGTGATGCCACCACGGCAGGCTAAACAGCTTTGCCGGACAGGTGCCAGCCTGCAGGTGACACCGAAAGCGGCAACGCAGCATCTTGCCAGAAACGCAAGCCGTCCGGCGTCGAGCTGAGAGACCGCGAGAGCACACTGGAATGGCTGATACGACGAGGCTAGTGGGTGGAGGCGTGGGCGCTGACACGCACCATCGCTAGTGCCAAGGTCGCTTTCGTGGTCGGACAGAGTGAGGGGCTATGACAGGCCACGATGGGTGGGCTGACGACACCCAAAGGCCGGCTTATGCGAGACGTCTGCCGGGGTTTAGCAGGGTTTTGCGCGGGCGATGGCAAAAAGTGCCATGCCAGATCTGGAGATCGAACGCCATGTTCGCTTATCTTGTTCCAAGCCCGAGGCCCTGGAAGCAAATATCATGCGGAGGATTCCGCGCCAGTGGCACAGAGTGGCCACGAGGGTGTTGGAGTTGCGGGCAAACAGGGGCCTTGCCTCCGACCTGCGCTTGTGAAGCCGGTCGTGGTGCTTCGTTGGGGCCTTTGATGGAACCTAGAAAAGGAGCATAGCGCTAGCTTCGGCTGATCGAAAAGCCGGCCTTGTTATATCTACGCTATGGGCGCTTTTCGCATTTTACGTTTAGGCTTGCATGGAACACTCTCCTTGATATTTGTTTTTCTTGTTTCATCACGCTCGAAGATCACGATCCACTATCCGTTGCTCGGCAATATGTCTGCAGCCACCACCACCACCATCAACACTCGGCAAATGTGTACTCGTAAGCCTCTAGTTTCATGATGCCGCAATGCCACCGGCCCGCCGTCATCGGCGCCTCCGCCTAGATCCAGCCCACCCTCCAGCTCCCCACCTCGCGTTAGAGACTTTGCTTTCATAGTAGAGACCGTCTTGGATCACATCGCCTTGCAAGCCGCGCCGCACAAGGACCTAACAGACCGATCGGTGTATGCCATCGTCCATTGGCCGATTCGCAAGATGTCGATTCTTCGATTCCACGCCACGGCTCGAGTGCTGTTTCTCGATGCTCGCAGATGCCGGCTGCCAGGCGGCGAGATCGACAGCGTCCAAGCTCATTAGCGTCTCGGTTACAGTGCAGATGTCACAAATGAGCCTATCAAGCAGGTCCATAGACATGGACTCTCGGACAACCACCCGGAGAATCTCGGTTTTTTCTTCGTTTGGCGGCAGTGGATAATCTGCACCAGGTCAGTGGAGAAGGCATGACGGAGAGATCTGTGCAAGTCATACTCGGAATAATATACTGCTTTGCACGCAACAAATTGCTGACTGAAACTTGTTTCACGTGAGGATATTTTCTCTTAAACTCGTCGGATAGGCTGAAAGCCACGACCGGAAGTCCGGCATTGTAGTCCGCACTACTTTGCCCCTCTGTATACGGCTTCTCTCCTTTTTCGTAAACATAATCACCTTTCTTACGATGGATGTCGCTGACCTGGCGGGACATCAATCAACAGCTAATGCGAACAGGAGACAAAACTAACGCATTGATACCAGCCCGTGGCTTCAAGAGAACGACTGAGAAGTCTCGCGTTGGCAAGCGCATTCTCCTATATAGCTATCAGTAAAAAGTCAAATCAAGTGTCATACAGCACACGAACCATGATAGCTCGATAGCCAGTGAAACCGAGATGTATCAGATTGTAATATTGGCAAATTATTTGAGCTCCGGGTCGTGAAAAATTCAATGTGTAGGACTCTTCCGTTCCACCAAGGTAATGCAATTCAAATATTAGGTGTTTCGGGAGGAACTGCTCATCTCTGAAGATTATCCAACTTTTCAATTTTGTAGTCAGTTTAAGTGATTCAGGTTATAATTTCAAGACTTACCCAACACCAGCGTACACAAGACCAAATTTGTGGCCTGAGGTGTTGATCGACTTTACGCGTGGCAATTCGAAGTTCCTATCATGCGGCGTTAGTTGTAGATCCATCGGAGAAAATACAACTTGCATATCTCCTACCACTTCGATCCCCCGCTTCCGCAGAACGGGGCGATGAATCCACCTGACGCTGCATCAACGTGGATGGGGATATCGATCCCCGTCTTCTTCTCGTACTCATCCAAGATATTAGAGATTTCTTCCACGGGTTCGTAATGCCCCGTGTATGTACTTCCCATGATAACGAAAATCCCAATGGTATTCTCGTCGATATTCTCTTTCACCAAATCGGGATCCAGGCGATACCGACTCTTGACACTGACCGGCAAGATTCGAGCTTCGACTTCAAAATACCTGGCAAACTTCTCCAAAGCGACCTGCGCATTGGCTCCCATAATGATGTTCGGGTTGGAGGTATCCTTCCCTTCGGCTTTCCTCCTCTCCTGCCAGCGGCGCTTCATGGCGAGCCCGCCCAGATGAATAGCTTCCGAGGAGCCAGTCGTGGCTGTTCCAATGGCCGTTTCACCCTTCTGAACCCCCCAAAGATGGGCTAATATGGATACACACCGAGAATGCATGCTCATCATGGCAGGATATTCATCAACATCAGACATATTCTTGGAAAGATTCTCAATCATAAGCTTCTCGGCTTCCTCTTCCATGTATGTTCCTACGAAGCTGGCTAGGTTCAAGTTTGGTCTTCCATCAAGATCTAATTCGTCCTTGAGGAGCTGATGTACAACATTTGCTGGTGCTCCATCGTGAGGAATGCGAAATTTAGACAGCTCTGTAGCGCTTGCGTAGCGGCTTGAGTAGGGTGTTGTGTGAGAAACGGCACGGTTGGAATGATGACTTGTCCGATGGGAAGGGTGGTCATGGAGCTTCTTGATCAACTCATCCGGATCGATCTGTTGGAGACGTTAGAGAAAGCTTTTGTGCAATGGGTAATATTTGCTAACGTGACGAGCGAGGCCTGCCATGATGTTGATGAGCTCGTCTTTGAAGTCTCTGTGATTGAAGTCAATTGGGAGAAAGAATGGAATGCAGTGTCAAAGGAGGAGATGCAAGGTGGTTGAAGTCGAAGGTCTGGATGTGATGCTATGAATGCCGTAGGTCTGATGTAGCTATCAGGAGAGAAATGGGATTCACGGAACACAACAACCTCCGTTATGCTTGGAACGATACATATTCTTGGTCAAAGGCTTAGAAAGCTTAGCAAGCTTAGCAAGCTTGTTTGAGAAGCAACTGTGCAGCCAATTGCTACCTTCTTTCAGCGTTACCACGTTGCGTGTGTAGCTTTCCCCGCCGAGAGCATTCGGATTATTGGATGGAAGAATTGGGGATCAGGACATATTGCAACACCTGTGGGGGTTGGCTGCATTTGCAGGTACGTAACGGCTTTCGGCAGGGAGCACGACGTCGATCGTTAATCGGGGATTGGCTTAGCCGTGACTGATCGAGATGAAAAAATCAGACGCTTCATGGGGAGCACGTGCGTACTGCTCCCTATACCCCCTTGAATTCTACACCGAAGCGCAGCTTTAGTAGTAACTAAATGGTTTAAAAATTAGTTTTTACCCATTTTATAAACTATAATAATTATAGTTGTTAATATAATAGATTCTTTAAGTGACTATCTCTTTTCTAATATATATTTTATATTATTATTGACCCAAGGTACGAGTGGTCTATTACTTTCCTGTCCTAATTTTCAAACTTCGCCAAGCCTGTCTTTAATTGGTTTAAAAACTTTGCCAAGCTCGCTTTTGATTGGTTTAAAAAATGTAGCGCGCGGTAAGTTATGGTAGAATCTATGTGACGAATATTAAAATATTGTAAACGTTAAAATATCTTAGTATTCCTTTTTTGTTGATACCTTAATTAACACTACTATATATATTATGAACGTAGTAGAGCCTACTGTAATTAAGTGTATTAAGTGCTATATTTATAAGCCCCGCATTAACTTTGTTAAAGACGGCCCGTTAAAGAAGCTTTTAAAGCTATACCAGCTATATTAGTTAAAGGCACGTTTTACCTATATATTACTTTTACTTATACTTACTTTTTTAGAACTTTATATCTATTTTAAAAAAGCGGAAAGCTCTTATAGGGCTAGGTTCTACTACTGAGAATTATTCTGTAAGGCGCCAGCGAACTACTTAACCTAAAAATGACCCTAAAAACGCCTTCCTGCCTCGCGGCTAGAATAGCCAAGATACCCCTGAAATAGCTTAACGGCGGAGGACAATTAGGGCAATATAACGGGAGTACCGCATTCTCATTCGGTAGGGTAAAGCTTACTCACCTACTCCTTCACTATATACTATAGATGAAGCTAAAAGGGGTATTTAAGAGAGCCTAAATATGTCCTTGCCGGGACTAGCTCTAATACCTACTCTAGCGCCAATACTTACTCTAGCGCTAATACCTACTCTAGCGCCAATACCTACTCTAGCGCTAATACCTACTCCAGCGCTAATACCTACTTTAGTACTAATACCACCTTCCTCACAGTAAGCTCCGGCTTTAGCTATACTATACCTCGTTTTAGCTGTTAATTAGGAGCGAATCAAGAAGTTTAGGAGTATACTACAGGCTAAATGTATAAAGATATGCAGTTGTTATAAAGAGCGGTGGTTCTAAATAGGCTTAGCTACGGAGGGTAATAATATAGGTGTATATAAAGCCTGTATTAGGGACGCCGATAGCCTTAATAATCTAACCCTTTCTTTCCTATTTAGTAAAAGCAACGAGCTTAATCTGGGGCCTGTTCCTGGCTTCCTACCTATACTTACCGCGGTAGAAGAGCTTCTAATTACGCGCGTATACGTTTATCTGCAAGTCATACATATACGCGGCCAGCAATATCGCTATATTAGCTACGTCTGCTGCTTTAGCCAGAACACACTAAAGACTTAAAGGCAGCTACTATAACTACCTACTAAACTTAATATACTGGTCGTGAGGCCTACAGCAGTAGAGGGTGGCAAATACCTAAGTCGGTGGTTTACTAAGCGGTATACTATAAGGCGCTCTGCTATAGTATAGTAGCTTTACTTTCTAAAGGTTAATTATCCTAATTATTATAACGTTAAAATATATAGTACCCGGCTTACTAGCATACCCAAAAACGGCTCTATATTAGAGTAGCTACCTTATATTAATAAGTTAGAGTTAGAGTCTAATTCTAGTAGCCTAACGGCTTACCTTACTACTCCTATATAACGTCCTTCTGCTCTACCTACTAAGCTTAGCAGTAATATACCGGACGGCGAATTTAATAATAACGTACTAGATACTCTGGTTCCTAATTTAGTGCCTAACCTTAATAAATTAGAGCTTTTATATCGCGAGGTTTAACACTAATAAGACCTATAAGTAGGGCTAGAGGTTCCTACTATGTGGCAGACACCTCTCTCTAAGCGATTAGCTAGTTTTATTATACGCGGCGCCTTTCCTACTCTATTTCCTTATAGTAAAGCTGACTTTAATATGCTATAAAGCCGTACAATTACCCTAGCTGCGTACGCTAAGCATATACTTAAGTATTAGGACGGTCGGTTTGGCCGCTATCCCTTATTTCGCTACTATATATTTAATCGGATTATAAGAGAGCAAGCCCTTAACGCTACCCGCTTCCTTTACAGCTAATTAAATAAAAATAGTCTATCTTTAAATAAGCTTGGTAATTTTATAAATAATAGTAAGGGTAACTAGATTTTAAATAAGATTGTACGGTATATATAGAAGCTTAAGGGCACTAGGCCTTACTAGAAGTAGAAGAGAAATAAGCTTACAGCTTATGCTAAAAATATTAAAAGCGGGTCTCTATTCTTTATACTTAGCGCTGCTAATCTATATTGGTATAATCTACACTCTTATATGCCTTAATTTAACGAATATAAGGCTATTAATAAGGCTTAGCGCTACCGGATTACTTCTTAGAATCTTAACGATAACCTATATATTACTGCTTACTAGCTATATTGCCGCTTCAATCTGTTTAGGAAGCACGTGCTTATAGGTCTATTTAATAGCACTAACTTTTAGTCCCAATATAAGTGGTAGGTGCGAGGTAGCGGCTATATATATAGCTTCTTATAGAGTTTAATAGCCCTAAGGCCAGATCCGTTAACTAGTAAATTAAGGGCGGCTTTTACTAAGTACTAGGCTGCTTTTATATCCGTAATGAATCCTAATCAATCTAGGCCTCCCGATCTTTAATATCCTTCTGTTTTTGGCTATAAAGAACACCTTAACACTAGTAAGCTTCTTACTGCCTACCTTAATCGATTTTAACGGCACCATAATTATACTGAATCTTACTGCTTAAGATTAAAGAAAGGCTCCGCTGGAGTAAAGGAGTGCCGCTTTTACTTTCCACGCTCTCTTCGCGATAAGGCCGCTATATTAAAGGATTAAAATCTATATTACTAGACATTCTGTCCATAGCGTAACGATAAGCTTCTTAATAGCTACAATTTAGCTATAATATTGGCGTAGATGGCAAATATTAATATGTCGCCCGCTATAAGTATATTAGTAATAGTTAACTATATAGGCAAATATTGCAGTAAGGAAGAGAAGAAGTCGACTTCCTATTAGGAGTTACTTTAATTAGTATAGCCGCACGCCAACAGTCTTTATGCCTTTAGTTTAATAGTAGCTAAGTTTATAAATAAGCTTATTGCCAAACGCGATTGGTTAGTATAGGAGGTATACTATCTGCTTTTTGATATTCCCCTTTTTAAAGGCTTAAGGAATGTAGTAACTTTGGACTACCGCTAGAAGGATAATTAAAGCGCTATATATAAGCTTAAGGATAGGCAACTAAGAGGGTACGGACTGTTTAACTATAAGAAATATAAGCGCCGCCTAGATGGGGTAGAGGACGTTACTTTCCTTAATTTTCTACTCTATTTTAATTACTTTACTTATAAGTGTCGACTAAGAGTAAGGCCTTAAGTTATATCGTACTTTCCGCAATATAAAGGCGATCCTTTCTATTTATAGTATCCTAAGTTCTATTATATAAAGCTTATTCTTTATTATCTATAAAGGGAGTATAAGGAAGTAGCTACTTATACTAATAAATTTAGGGCCCCTAATTATATAGCTTCCTATTAGGCTTATATTAACTCTTATTAGCACCCACCTAACTACTTCTATAATTAGAAACTAGAGGAAGGTCTTAAAACTGCTAATAATATTAATAAGTTTAAAGGCGATTTTGTAGATGACTTAAAGCTATACTAGTCCTTTAAGGCCCTATATACCCGCGTTTAAAATACTAACGGAGTTAAAATTAAGGATCCTAATAGGCTTAGTAATAGGGAGCTTAATTATAACTACAACTGGAGTACGTATTAGGGTATATACCCGCAGCTTAATAAGAGGACTTATTAGTAGAAAGTATAGCTATAGCCTCTACTATAGAGCCGCCTATCCTAAATAGTAACTCCGTCCTCCTTATAACTAGGTTAGCGTTATATTTATAACATTATAGTTAATTACTATAGGCAGATTTAAGTGGGCGTTAGCCCCTCCCTACTATAGATTAATGTTAATGGAGAGGTAGGAACTAGTAAATTATATCTTATTGCTATCCTCTCTAATACGCTCTATAATATAGTAAGGGCTAATAGTAAGCCAATACTATTGGCTTAAGCGGCCCCTACTGGGGTAGCTGCCTTTAATATTAATGGCAGAACTATATACGATCTATTAAGGTTGCCAGTAAATCGCCCGTTTAAGGACTTGCCTACTACTAGTCTTACGCCTCTATAATAGGCTTTTAAGAATATTTACTATTTTATCCTTAACGAGAAATCTATAATCGGGCAAGTACATTTAGCCTAGATCGATTGCCGCCTCCGTTAGATCTACCCTACGCGTAATAACGACTACTTTAAAAGCTTAAACATCTTGCTAGTAGGCGATTTCTATTAGCTTTCCCCTGTAAATTAGGCGGCCTTATATAGCAATTTACCCGCTAGGCTATTAGAGCTTACTAGCTACGGAAAAGAAGCCTATAAGGTAATTAACCGAACTACTGTTTTAGATTAAGTTATACAGTAGGGCGGTAATAACGCTAAGAGCTCTATATTTAGGACTGCCCTTGCGAAACTACGTAGTAATTCTATAAGTAAATTAACCTAGAAGCTTCTTTTAACTAGGTATAAGCAGGGCCTATCCACTAATAAGGTTGCGGGCTTTAATAATATAATTTGGCTATATAGCACACGCGCTGCTGTAGGTAAGTATAACACTACTCGGCTTTATAACCTTTTACAGCTAGTGGTGGCTATTAAGTTAGTTAATACTGGTGTAGGTATACGGAAAGTCACTCCTAATTAGTGCGATACTATAGAGAATCTAGCCCTATGTATTAGCGCGAAAGTAATACTAATATAGAATATCTGGATTAAACTAGGCTTAGTAAACGGTACTACTAGTATAATTAAAGATGTTATATAGAAGGGATACGCGGATATTAAAAAGGATTAGCCTTAGTTACTATTAATTGCGGTAAATAGGTATAACAGACCTACCCTATTTACTTGGCAGGATAGTAAGAAAGTTATCCTTATATTTTCCGTACTTTATAAATAGGAGGGTATAAAAGGCTCTTGCTTATGGCGTTAATTTCCAATTACTTTAGCTTTTACTCTTACTATATATAAAAGCTAGGGCCTAACACTTAACCAGGTAATTCTAGATATTAAGGAAAAGGATAAAATAGCTAGGCTAACCTATATAGCAATCTTATAAGTTAAGAATCTTTTAGGGCTTATATTTGAATATAGGTTTAATATAGAACGATTTTAGTTATCTATAAGTAAGACTAAAGAGGTATAATAAGAAGATTTTATATGGAGGTAGTAGCAACTACTTATAAACGACTTTTCCTAATTAGGAAATTATATACTGACTTAGAGGTAAGCGGAGAATATAGCATTTATCTTAGTTTCCTAACTTTTAAATGGCTTAACCGCGAAATCCAATTTTCTAAATTTTAACCCCCCTATCTATCCTACCTTCTTACCGCTTCTAGAGCTGTTAAATATATATATAATAGTGTATAGGGAGAATTAGCAGTACTACCGGATTAATATTACTGCTATCTATAGCGTTAATTGATTTTTAGAATTTTTTAATTTTTTTAAAGGGCGGAAATGTCGCTTATATAAGAAGTCACGTGACCTTTAAGAATACTTAGGACCGTATATTAGCAGCTATAACTTCTTTATACTATAGTTAAGATTTTATATATACTACACCTAGAGCTGCTTGCAATAACTATTACCTATAGATCTGCTAATTTATAAATTAAAAATTAGACGTAGTTAGAGCTGTTAGTAGGGGTTATTAATCGCGCTCCCCGTGACAAAATTTTGGATTTTGGTAATCTAAACTAATGAATTAAATTAAAAGTTTGGAATGTCTAAATAAGGTTCTACTAAAACGCTAGCTGGACCTTAACCTGGACCCTTTCTAACCTATTAAATTCTAAAAATAACGACCTCTACTAAATTAAAAATTAACCTTATCCTTAATAAGCCATCTAATTAGATTTAATAGTTCTTTATTATTTAAGACATAGCTAAAACTAATAAGGTATAGTAGTATATCAACCTATTTAAGAAGACGATCTTTTAAAGCTAGAACTACTAAGTCGGCCTATACTAAGGGATATACTACCTACAGCTATATTAATAGCAAAGCTAGACCTAAACTAGCTTACTGCCTATAACTAGCTCTACGCCAAATATAAGGACGATTTACGCGTATACTAGAAGTAAAAACAGGCTATAAACAATATCAATAACTATATTATTCGTACCATATCGGTAGCCTACCTTTCACTTATTAACAGCCTTAGTAGTTAGTTACATTAAATATTTAAGGCGTCTCTACTACTGTAGTAGCCACTGCAGTAATAGAGACACCCCGTATTTTAGTAAGCAATTAAGCCCATCTTGTACGAGAATCTTATGTTATTAGTACTTACCAAATCACGTACTCGTAGGGCCTCCTCCCATCTATAAATACTCCCTCCTTTATACCTTCCTTTCTTCTTCTTTCTTCTTCCTTATAAGAGCTAGAGGTGCTCTAATACCCCTCCCTAGTCCCCACTAAGGGATCTATTAGTTAACGTGGCGATATAGATAGCATTTAACAAGGAGACGGGTGAGAGAGGAGATAGGAAGGACGGAGGGGCGTCTAGTAGGTGTTAGTTAAGCAACGTTAATGTCTATATTATAGCTGCCTAATCTCCCATTTGCAGGCCTCCTCCCGTCTATAAATACTCCCTCCTTTATACCTTCCTTTCTTCTTTTCTTCTTCCTTATAAGAGCTAGAGGTGCTCTAATACTCCTCCCTAGTCCCCACTAAGGGATTTATTGGTTAATATAGCGATATGGATAGTATCTAATAAAGAGATAAGTAAGAGAGGAGATAGGAAGGATGGAGGAACCTCCAGGAGGTGTTAATTAAGCAACGTTAACGGCGGTTTTTGTTACCTAAAAATTGCGTTATATAATGACATTTGGGAACGCAAATATATACCCCCGTCCCATACTCACACCACTACTAAATATTCTAGATTTTATACTCGGAGCTGCTTATAATAGGCATTCCTAGGAGATCTACCGGTTTAAAGCTCTATAATTAAACGTTATTAACGTTTTATATAGGGGTCGTTAATTAAGCTCCCGGCATATAATTTTTAAAGTTTAATACCATACCAATATCACGACCTTCTTGCAGTGGCTAAGCCATCCCTAATCTCCTCCCCTTCCTCCCCCTCTCCCATTACTCGGCGCCGAGCTATTGCGTCGTCGCCGAGCCATTACGTCGTCATACGTCCGAACTAGGTGGGTAATAACGTGGTTACTCGCTTATGTCAGACGTCTCTATATATAGTTATATCTCTTCCTACACGCGTATTTAATTGAGTTGGGGTAGTAGACTTACTTTAATTCCAGCTATGCGGCGATTTAGTTATTAGGTATTAAAAATATTTAGTATATAAAGCTTTAAATTGGAATCATAATCTACTATATTAGATCCTATGTAGAGGGCTCTATATTAAAGCTCTGCAGTCCAAATATATACTAGATTTGTGACTAATATAATCCTTAAGCCCAGCTTAAGTAGGGCGCCTCGGTTACTGTAGTAGATCCTTACCTAGCAGTGACTAAGGCGCCTTAATCTTACTACTACTTCTAAATTAAGCAAAAGCTCTATATAGGGGGGTCCTAGGGGGTCTCCCCCTGGAAAACCTTATCTCTATATATATTAATTAAAGTCTATATAATAAAGCTCTAAAATTGATTGGCTTATTACTTATAAACTCGGGTCAAAATTTACGTTGGGGGATTAACGTTCCGCATGTTAGAAAATGAGTTAGATTCTAAACCATATCTTGATGGATTTTAAACTAACTACTTATATCTAACTTTTATATAATATAGCTATGATAGCTACCATGTAGTATATAGAGAAGTTCAAGGGCTTTATCTTGTAGCATTTTCAGAGTAATTATACGTAGAAAGGCAGGAAGGTTTGGCAGTTAGTTTGGTGATTTTGCGACCGTAAGTTCTCAGACACTTCGTAGAGAACTCAGGGGGTAATAGGAGTAGTGCGCGCGTGCTACCCCTGTTCTCCATGAAGCGTCCGATTTAAGAGATAGGTTCGAAGACTTCCACGCTTTTTGACTTCTCGCGGTGAGTATCTACCTACCTACTTGGCACGCTGGATACCTGTGGCGTATCAAATTCATCTCCTGGGCGCTTTCAATTAACTCAGCGCATCATTTCATCGGCGTCCGGGAGACTTTTTGGCCGACGCGGGGTGCGGGGCAGGACAAGGTTACGAAGCTTACGCGGTCCCAGGTTGTCAACTTACTGCCTGATTTGCAACTCGCCTTCATGCTTTAACAGCCGCCTCTGCTCTACCGAGGTCACCTCATATACTTGCAATACTTACAAGCTACTTCACCAGGAAAACTATTGCACTGAACTGTCTTTTGGAGCCTTTCCCCATCTCTTCTGCGTTGGCCGTGGGGAGCTTCGTCTTCGTTTCGTCATCGACTTTCCGCCTCCGCGGAAAGCCTTGGTCTCTTGAATATACTGCGTAGTGCATAACCATCTTCCTAATCCTATCGAGTTTCATCAAAGCCTATTTCAAACTCTCCTCTAGCTATTATCAAGATGAGGTTTCTTAATCTTCTTCCGCTCGCCGCCCTGGGTGCCTCCTTCGTCGTGGTAGATGAAAAGGTAATGAGCAAAATCGAAATTGAACCTCACCGAAACAGGGATTTAATTTCCAACGCCGAACGTCCATGCCATGACAAGCTTATCGAGTGGAAGGATAAGGCCAAGACCATTATCGAAAGCTCGAAGAACTACATTGACGATGCTCTTGCTCGCGCCACTGATGCCGGCAACACTCTTTATGAGAAAGTCTATAGTACTGCCTACGATGTCGAAGCCTGGCTGGATGACTCGCTCTATTACGACGACCTCTACGACAGCTTCGAGGAGCCAGCACACCCACCGCACCATGGTCCTCCCCACCATAAACCTCCCCACCATCGCAAGCCACATCACCCTCATCATAAACCCAACATGACCATTTACGAGCTCATTGCAAAGAGCAAATTTACGACTAAGCTTGCCAAGTTAATAAACGACGATGATGATCTTGTAAAGTTACTTAATGGTACCGAAGCAAATTATACTGTCTTTGCTCCTATCGACAAAGCTTTTGAGAAGATCCCTAAGCATGGCAAAGAGCCTTCCAAGGAATTTATCAAGGATTTACTGCTCTACCATGTCTCCCCGGAGTTTTACCCTGCTGGCAGGGTCTTGCACTCTTACACCATCCCAACACTCTACGAGCCTTCGAGTCTAGGACACCCTCAGCGCTTGACTGTCCGAGCTAGTTTCCATGGCTTGACAATTAACTTCTACAGCAAAGTCGTTGGCCTCAACTTTGTACGTTTACCTGTTTGTTATTTTAGATATCTAGACTAATTAATTTCTCTCAGTTCGGAACCAATGGCGTCATCCACGGTGTCGACAGCATCATCTTGCCCCCTCCTAAGGTTGTGAATATCATTGACCTCTTTCCCACCGAGTTTAGCACTCTCACGCTTGGCCTTGAAAAGACTGGTATCTTCGAAAAGATGAACACCACCGCACATACCGGGGGCACATTCTTTGCTCCCTCCAATTTCGCTTTCAAGAAACTTGGCCCTAAGATCAACGCATTTCTGTTTAGCAAATTCGGTACTCCCTACCTAAAAGCCCTTCTCAAGTACCACATAGTAGTCAATCAGACTCTTTATTCCGATGCATTTTACGACGCCACAAGCGATGATGTAGAAACGCAACGGCCAGGGAACTACTTCCATTTTGATCTCCCAACCGCACTAAAAGATCGTTCACTGGCTGTCGATGTTACTCGCTATGGGCCATTCATATCTATCCAAATCAATGGCTTCACTAAAGTTACAGTACATGATGGCGTGGCCAAGGACGGCGTCATTCAAGTTATTGGAGATGTGCTGATTCCTCCAAAGAAGCTCCCTGGTTCTAAGAACCTAGTTTACTGGGAGGGCGAAGAGATGAGTGAGGAAGAATTCAAGGAGAGACTGGACCCACTCATCAGGGACGAAATCTTGGAACTATAAGCCAATGGCGTGTATTGCAGAGCACTAGTTTATTTTCGCCTCAACGGCAAATTTGACGCTCAGTTTGTCAGTGTAGCATGAAATATACATCATGTATGTAGTTGGTGAAATGAAAAATATTTGGGTAATTACTGCGCGCACCCCCGCCTAAACAGGCTTAGATTCTTCCTCTTTAGGTTAGATCATTACGTGTGTTTGACTTGTATGCATCTGCATCGCGAAAATCAAACTTTTAAGATGAAGCTTCTATAACTGTACCACTAGAATCAAGTCTTGATTTCAACTATAGTACAACTTGTAGAGTTCAAATTAAAGCCATAATACACCGAAGGACCCCTCAGCAAAGTCGTGCTAAAAGAGTAAGGCCCCACGACCGCTGTAAGCCTGTGAAATATTGCTGCCAATACTTGGCAGAGGCATCTTGACTTCCACCACCATTCTCACCATCTGTAATACCGCATAGCCCTGACCTTTGGCAAACTCGTTAATATCATCAAGGGCAAAGTTTGCACAATCGTACAGCTTCAACGGAGGTGGGTTAAGAGCCATGGTAGATGTAGGGGAAAGCAATGCAAATGCGAGGTGTTGATTTGGGTATGGGTGCACGACCGTCGCGCACTGATGCAGATGTAAACAAGTCAAACAAACGTGACGTTCTAACCTGAGGAGGAAGAATCTAAGGGGTGTGTAACTACTAGTGGCCTTGATTAATGACGTAAAACATACATGTGACTCCACGATGATGCGGCTGCTCAACGCCGAGCCGAGGAATTATTGAGAATCCAGATCATTCACCAAAGTTGCCAGTCTCCACGCACGTTGCCCGAAATGCCAGATTTACAGGTGCAAAAGCCCAAGGCGTCCAGTAATACTTTGCATTCAGCTTCCTCCACGAACAAACGCAAAAGTCCATCGGGTCTCCCTGTCTCCACGAATCTCCCTAAACGCTTGCGCACCACGATTCCCTCAAAGCAGCTCGCTACTGTCCCTACTTCCTCAACATTTCCTGGCAATGAAGTATCCGTCGCCCGCTTTGTGCGAGCCCGCGAGATCGAAATCCGCGCATTGGAAGATGGTATGCGAAGAGCGAAGAAATTTCAGATGCGTCGCGCGTTCCAAGACGTGCCAAGAGATATGAGGAGGAGGACTGCGAGTCATAATCCAAGACGTGTGCCCGGGAGGCTGAGGAGTAGGGCAGTGAGGGAAATGAGGGAGGATCAAACTCCATTAAAACGCGGAGAAAGTGGGAGTGGTACGGGAAAGGGAAGCAAAGGAAGATTGAGAGCAGAAGGCGTGAGTAGGGTGAAGAAGAAGAGGGTGAATAGAAGAAACCACGGGGAAGAGGAGCAGCAGCACTTGGGTATCGTGCCCATTGGACATAAAGCAAAAGTTATGGTC
>Ga0307515_10003758_pt1 | contig 31802 bp, 37 predicted proteins | sample 17_EM_MG_FD_194513 | JGI IMG/M metagenome (GOLD analysis project Ga0307515, IMG submission 194513) | Populus trichocarpa ectomycorrhiza microbial communities from riparian zone in the Pacific Northwest, United States - 17_EM | ecosystem: Host-associated > Plants > Roots > Unclassified | place...
GTTTAGGGTTTTACGTTGGGGATTGTACACGGTGAGGACGATGATCCAATCTACTGATAAGCGGGCCGACGCCCGGTCGACTGCACAGTCACCCGTAATACCTTTAGCAGATTGTGGAAGGTGCGACGGGTATCCCTCCTTGCCACTCGTGACGATCATCACGCCACTTCTCTCAAGACGGAACGGCTCGTTAAACCATAGCCAGAACCACCTCCGGTCACTTTCGGTATACAATAACTCCTCGAACAACGTTGTGGCCTTCGCGAGTGGTTTCAGTTGATCAGCGGTGAGATCCGTCGGCGTCCTGGAACTCGCCTTCCACGAGTTTTTCTAGGGATTGTCGAGATCGGAACTGTCGCCCCCCGGAGTAGTAGTTCATCGACAATAGGAGGGATGCGGAAGGTATGACCTGGTCCTTCGCGACGCAAACACAGCCAAATCTTCATGGCCTCCCTCAGGTAGGAATGCTAATACCCGCCCTCCGACAAGATTTTCATCACCGTGGGGAACGGAGGCGTGTGATTCGAGCAAGTGGTTTCGATTGCGGAGTTGTTTGGAGAAGTAGAAACGCTCGAGGATCCGGTGTTACGCTGCTTTCGCAACGCAGAGGAGCTTGCTCCCCTCTATCTCTTCATCCGGCATCTGGAGGAAACCACTGTCAGGGAGGTAGGATCTCAGTCGAGGAATGTCCCTCATCACGATTCTCATCCCTGAGGCCGTCGTAAACGGTTTCGCCATACCAACCACCCCCGAAATCAGTAGGGTTCTCTGACAACCGAACACTTGTGGGGGTAGCGGTACCCCCGGGACGGGAGGGGGGAGGGGGGGAGTAACGAATGGATCGGGCCTTCAAAGCGTGGGGGTGCTCAATGTTGAAAGTGCATTTACCAGTGTGGTTTGCAGTGTTCGTCCAACTGGCGAAGACCCTGAACACACGCCCGGGGGAGCTCGTTTGGCAATCGTCCCCTGTCACCCGTTCTATCCGGAGTAGGAGCGATGCGACCCTTCACCTCGACCGAAAACTAGCAAGTGTTGTGGATTCCTTCGCCCACGGCAGGTCTTTTAGGAGGGTGGATAGGGACTCTGGAACGACAGCCCCGTCCATAGCGATGCAATTGTAACTTCCTATACGTCTCCCCGTCTAAATCCACAAAAATACCCTTGGGAGGAAGGATGAACAAGCTAGAGGCATTGGACGCTGCTCGGGACCGTCTCGGATTCTGGAAAAGTAGGGTTTCGTTCCTCTACCCCGTGCCTCACAGCAATGGCGAGCGGCAAGTCACGGTTGATGGGACCGCCATCGGATAAGTTACGAGCTGTGTCATAGGATAATCGTTGCATCCGTGGACAATGAGATCGAGCCTACCGCAAAACTGGTGCGGAAAGAAGGGGGTTTTAGTGTGTATTGCGCCCGTGCGTCGTGGACGCAGGCGGTGAGGTTGTTACCTCGCCCGGGCGCGGAGCTAGGTGGCCAGTGCGTAAGCGCATTTCCCCCGGGCGTCCCATGGAGCGCCCTGACTGACAAGATGTTGTTCTCCAACTGCTACCCCGGTCCAAAGAAGACAATGAGATCGAGCGCCGCAACGTTCGAGGTACCACCTTCCACGGGTTAGGCGAGCGGTACTTACATACTACATTGCATCGTGCTTCTGCATCCGGCGCCCCGTCGTTTGATGCAATGAATCTCGTCCGCGACCATCAAGAGAATGCTGCGGCTCGGATCAGGCCTTTTTGAGCAGTGCTGCGAAACCGCTGTTTCCCGGATAAACCTCTGCCGGAGGTGTCAAAAATTGCCCAGTAGAGTTATCCCTTCACGTTCCACGGGCCCAATGGGCAAATGCGAACGCATCTCGCGAGTATTCAGAACTCACGTTTCGCGCGGAGCCCTCTCGGGCATTCCACGTGCCGTTGTTCACAGTCACGGCGAGTGGCCTAAGCTCCCCGGAAGAAAAGTGAGCCAAGGTAGCGCAACGTGACAGAGGTCCGGGCCATCGAGAACGCGCGCCTTCGCCATACGTGACTTACCCCGAGTTCGTTGAGCAGCGAGACGACTAGGTAAATCCCACCACGATCTATTTTCAGCGTAGCCCGAGGGAGCGCATTCCTGGATCCAGAACCGTAATAACAATAACATCGATGCCCAAAGTCAGAGTTCCAGAGGGATTAACATCCCACCCGTGGGACTGAATTGTAGGATAATCGATTGGTCGCACAGCGTTGTCGAACAGCCCGAGCTATAGCCTTGGTTTTTCGTGCGAGGTCTGAGCAATCCGTAAGGGTGCAAGATCGGGCGCCATTTCCAGCACCACTTATCGAATGAACCAACCACCCCAGATGCGCGCGTCCCCCCGCCCCTGGCACGAATTCACCAGACGGTTGAGAGTCTCGCGAGGGGGTGACGGCTTCGTTCGATTTTCGATGATCCGCGTGTGGTGCAAAAAATCAGTTGTACGAGCGTATACCGGGCACCAGTTGCATCGACGTCGTGCTGCATCGAGCAATGTACCACGCCCAAATACAGATGACCGCCATATAACGAGTGAGGGTCTGCTCCCTTCGAAATGGCAGATGAGTGTGGATGGGCCGTGTGGCTGGTCCGGTTATTCCCCGCTGACAAATTACTCGATTTGGTAATATTTTTGAAATCACGTGATGGGAGTTTGCGGCCACGGCGGTGTTTGAAACCACATAAGGTCCGAGCCGGCGACGAACGGAACCTTCCTCCCTAACTCTTACCAGAACCATCATCACCGTGTACAGCGACCACCCGTTGTTGCGGTTCGTCTGATACTTTTGTGAGAGACTACGGTAAAAAGAAGAGACCCTAGTACGCGCAAGCATTACAGACCCGCAGTGTTTAAGTCTGCCATGTCTGTTTACCCCCCACCGAGCCACCTCCAGCAGGTCCCTTACCCTCACTCCCCATTCCCCTCCATCCCTCCCCAGTATGCCTACCCACAACCCGTTCAGCAACCCATCCCATACTTTTCAGATTCGATCCAGTTCCGCCAGTTCTACGCTCATAAGCTCCGTGGCCTCACCGAGAACTCCAAGCCTGCCATCCACGCCCTGTCGATGATTGCTCAGGACTTCGCGCGATGGGCCGATGTAGTCGTCCAGTGCATCGAAAACCACATTCGAAGGGTGAGTCCTCGTGTTCCCTCCTATCTCTCTGACCTAGTCAAGCTTGGTCCCGAGGTTCACTGTCCCGCTGTGCTGCCGCTGCCTTCTGTCTTTTTTATTCTTGTAACACCACACCACCTATGTACTTGACTTGTAAAATCTTCACGCATGAGACAAAGAAAAAAATAGTCGTGCGCTTCGTACGTCCTGCTGCCAGGCTGCGAAGGCATGCACCCGCAGCGAGCGGCGAGCGGGTATCCCGATGCCACTTTTGACTTCTTGTCATGCTCTTGCCTTATTTGTCGTTCCGCGGATTGCTGACCAATAGTTGCCTAATTTGTATCCAGATCCCGCCACCCTTCAAGCTTACCGCATTCTACCTCTTGGACGCGATCTCGAAGAACCTGTACGAACCGTATGCTCGTAACTTTGGACCCGTCGTTGTGCCCCTCTTTTTGGATACGTATTCCCAGGTGGATGAGTCAACTAAGGCCAAAATGGTTGAGATGCTCGCGACCTGGCGAGCCGGCGCTCCGAACGGAAGGGAGCTTTTCGGCGCGGTGCCACAACTCGCCATTGAACAGGAAGTCTTTGGTACCAGTGCTTCGTCGGTACGTTGTTTTGGTGATCGATTGTCTTCTGTGTTCGTGACGCTGGGAATACAGGACATCACTCGCATATCCCCAGCGCAGGTCCTAGGCGAGCTCCAGTTTGCCATCGGTCAGGCGGAACGCGAGGTGCAGTCTAACCCATACAACAACACCGTGAGGAACCAGCTCCCCGTTTTACATCAAGTGAGTTTTATTATTCTGCCATTTCGTGCGACCAGGCAACTGACGGTGTCTTCCAGCTTCGCCAATTCGTGGAGAAGGGACTGTCTCAAGATGAACTCCGCCAAATACTGAATCAACTTAGAAACATCACCCGCCCTCCTGTTCAAACGACCCCTCAGTCATATCCCGTTACCCCCAACGTGTCAGCTTTGCCGCCTACTACATACTCACAGTATAGCTACAATCATGCTGGCCCTTCCTCTGCTCCGCCTCAATCATATCCGCCCCAACCTGCATACCCTCAAGGCACTGTTGATGTGAAGCCGTCTTTCCCTCCTACTCCTCCCATGCAACCCGCGTCTGCTGTACCTCCCCCACCCGCTAACCGGTCCAGTGTGCCTGCTTTGCCTGCTGTAAGCGATATTGCAGGCTTGTACAGTGCTCTCGTAAAAGCAGGTGTAGTTGGTGCTACCGGTACCCCTCCTGTGGCTTCGAGCAACGTGAATGAGTCACAACCAGAGTCAACAGACTCCTCCAGTAAGAGTATTTCGGACCACACGCGTAAGCTCTTTTCCCAGAGGATCGAGCTCTCGACGTCCGGAATCGCTAGGTAAGTAACAGACGCTATTCTGTGAGTCATGCAGCTGATTTACGACCGGCTTTCTAGATATAAGCCCGATTTTGATGAGCTCTTCCGGAAACGAACAGTTCAATGCAAGCAGTGTGGCCGCCGCTTCTCGGACGATGCGACTGGAAAGAAGAAGCTGGAAGACCATCTTGACATGCATTTCAGGCAGAAGAGGAAGGCGAATCAGAATGTCGGCCGTGGACACTCGCGCAGCTGGTTCACCGCTTTGGACGTAAGTTTCTCTCCACCTTGCACCCGTCCGACCCGTTCATTAACCTATCATTCGTAGGACTGGATTCACGATGTCGGCGATATGAAAGGCAAGAGCCGTGCCGATCGACCACTTACTGGTAAATTGGCTGCTGCAGAGGAGAAGGCCAAGCGTGAGGCCGAACTGAGGGCCATGTTTGTTGTCGTGGCTCCAGGAGAGGAGGCCAAGCAATTTTCGTGTCCGGTCTGTAAGGAACCAATGAAGTGTGAGTTCTTGGAGGACGAGGAGGAATGGGTTTGGAAGAATGCGATGAAAAAAGATGACAAGGTACGTTTCCTTCGTCCTATCTATCTTGCAAGGTGAGTTGGAGACTGATGCTTCTTCGCAGATCTACCACGCCACTTGTCATGCCGAGGCTGTTATCTCAACGAACACACTGGCAGCACGTCTTAAGAATGAGGAGAGGGAGAGTATGAGCCGTTCTGGGACACCCGATGTTTCTGTTTCTGTTGCTACGCCAACTCGTTCGACCCCACCCAGGACCCTCCAACCAAGAGCGTCTTTGTCTCCATCTCCTGCCAGAGCTAGTGGCGTAAAGAGGAAGGCGGGGAGTGATGAACCTTCCCCTGGCGACACTCCTCCCACAAAGAAGCTCGAGGTTTCTCTCTAGGGTTGTTTGATGCTGAACATTGGAATAGCTTTTTCGCATTGCACTCCGCATTTTATAGTAGAAATCCATATTGTACAACCAAATTCAAGTCCGCATCGTAATCTTATTCGTGTTCTATCTTATTCCGTGTGAATGGCTGAGTGAGTGGTCTGAGCCACTCGAGTTGCTCGGTGTGATGGGTGTGACCACTGCGGGTTTTGTTTATAAACTTTGTTCGACATCCACGTCAAAATTCCAACCCAAACACTGCGAAGTCCTTCGACCGACCTACTCTCGACATACAGAGGTGCGTTGGCACTGGCGAAACCACTGAATCCGTCTACACTCCCAGGTGTTTCCACACTTCAAACTTATCTCACAACCTGATCTCTCATTTTATTGTGAGCCCGGTCTCAAACTCATCATCTCGTCTCATCTCATCAGTTCTCCTCTACCTACAGCTCACTTCTCCGTTCCGATTTTCCTCTGCAAGTAAGCGAAGATGGATATGGACGTCGATATGGATTCCCCCTACAGCGTGAGCGTCTTTCTCGTCCGTCGCGCTTGCCATCAGTCTCCCATTTTGGAACGTGAATTGTCAACTTACCCATTGTCTCTCTCCGTCCCCGCCCCGAACGCCGACAACCGCGCCGCTCTTACTCCTTGACTCCGGATGGATATCTTTGTAAACAGCATACTGGTGTTCCGGGGTACGGCGGATGTGACGTGAACAACCACAGCTACGGGTACGCTCAACCCCACTATACCCATTCCAAATGGCAACAATCGCAATCGCAATACCCTCACCGAGGCGGCCACGGAACGCAGTATGGCGTTGGTCACTTCGGATACCCAACCCCAACGCCACCAACCCAATCGCACGCTATAACGAGGGTCACGGTTGTTGTTGACACGAATGTACTGTTAGATTACCTCATGGTAATTCAAAAGTTCGTTGGGGACATCGAGAGGACGAAGTGGCCCTGCGTCGTCGTTATCCCGAGCGTGGTTATATCGGAATTGGATTGGTGCGTCTGTCCCACTCCTGCTCTTTCATCTTCCGACTCTGAACAAAAAAATTCCGGTTGTTGTAGGCAGAAAAACACGAGGAAGAACATCTCATGGTCCGCTCGTGCCGCGTCTAGGTGGATTCTAGACAAGTTAAAGGAAGATAAGGAGCCGAAGGTGTTGAGAGTGCAAGCGAGCAGTGAGACGCTCGAAGGTTCGGGTTCGAAGGATCTGGTGGGGTTATGCATTCTATCATTCGCTGGGCGCAGAGACTCATCACAACCCTTGCCCCATGTATAGCAACCAGACCGGAATACGGAGAACGATATATCGATCAGGGACTGTTGTCGATACTTCCGGCAGAATACCCAAGATCCTGTGTTTCTTCTCAGCGGAGACATAAACCTCTCCATCAGGGGAGAGAGCGATGGTGGGTTGTTGGGTGTGATGTTAACATTCGGCGTTTTGATCCTGATCATCGGTGGCGCCAATCCTGGACTCTTTTCGCAGATATTCAGACGCTGGGACCAAGAAAGGACTGGTCAAGCCGGGCTATCGCCAGCAGCATCTTTAGTTCTGATGCGTGTCGGGGGTTTGACGGATACGTCCAGTCTCAGATACGCCAGGGCAGAACTTCGGCTCACATTCAGTCGTCGACGGGCGCGGTCACGGTCGATAGGATGAACATCGACATCGAGCACAGCACGGAATGGATACCGTCACATGTTTTGGACGATTTGCACTTGCAACTCGTGGACCATTTCACGGTGCTTCTGAAGGAGCTAGTGGAACGGATCAATCCTGAGGTGACAAAGTCGACGGGGAAGGACAGTGCGAGCTTATCGATGCACGCCGGGGTGCTTACGAAGCCGTTTGAGGGATGGACAGCCGCGGACTGCATGGAACACTTGGTGACGCTACGGAAGATCCCTGGATCACGCGCGGTACGGCTCGAGTCGTTCATGAGTAAGCCGCATTGCAAGGACGCGAACGCCCGGGGCCGAAGAAGGGGGCAGGACTGGACGCGGGTGCAATGGGATACTGCGATGCGGATGTTAGAAACGGTGGGGAAAACTTTTGAGGATCAAGCGATTGGGGAGTCTGTTGACCTGTTGAAGATTGCTGTTGAAGATTACTTCAAACTTCCGACGTAATCTGGGCACAAAACTCGTTGCATCGGGCAGGCGGGCCATCTTTTTGTTCTTTTCTCCCCTATCTTCTTTTTGCGGTTGGTACAAGGGTGGATTGGATTTACGATGTAACCCAAATATAAGTCAAGCCAAATGCGTGACAGATCGCGCGGGAGAGATTGTGTGACATTTGTAGCGTCACGGGCACCGCAGGACACGGGCTCTGTTTTGACACCCCCGACAGCGGTTTATACCGCAGTTGGCCCGACCTCACGCTCCTTCTCCTCCTCCTCCTCACCCTTTCCCTGTCTCTCCCCCCTCACAAGGCCCTCTTGAAATGCGAAGACGGACTTTCCACATCTATTTATCCCTTCTTGCTGCTGTCCTGCTCGGCACAATCATCGTTCTCACCTCCTTCTCTTATTATCTCGCAATCGACGCCACCGCTTATTTGACTGAGGAGGAACTCGATGCCCCAGATTACTACTCAAGATGGAATGCCTCCCAGCACGGGAAAGTTGAACGTATCCCACGCATATTGCACCAAACCTGGAAAACAGAGACCCTCCCTACGCGCTGGAAGGGTATTTCGGACGGCTGTAGAGAAATGATGCCCGACTAGTGAGCTCTCTACCCCATTCTCGCCTGTCTGTCTAATGCTGAATGTGTTGGTTTCAGCGAGTATATGCTCTGGACAGACGCGAGTTCGCGAGATTTCATTGCTGAGAACTATTCCTGGTTCCTGGACACTTTCGAGGCTTACACCTACCCTATTCAACGAGCCGACGCCATTCGATATTTCGTTCTCCACCACTACGGCGGCGTGTACATCGATTTGGACATCGGTTGCCTCCGCCCCCTCGACCCCCTCCTCGTCTTTCCAGTCGTCCTCCCCAAGACCATACCTGTTGGCGTTTCCAATGACCTCATGTTCTCGGAAAAGGGGCACCCGTTCATGGCCCAAACGATTCATAACCTCGTCACTTTCGATCACAGTTGGATTCTCAATTATCCGACCGTCATGTTCTCCACCGGACCCATGTTCTTGTCCGCCCAATACGGTCTATATACCTACTCCAACCCCACCTCCCTGGAAACCCTTGGCGAAATCCGCATACTACCCAAATCTTTGTACGGAAAGAACGCCGAGCCGTTTGAGGCACCCCACAGTTTCTTTTCCCACTTCTACGGAAGCAGTTGGCACGCTGATGATGCGGCCTTCATTGGCTTCTTGGGGACTTGGGGCAAGGGGCTGTTGATCATTGGTGGCATAATCTTACTCCTGGGCGTGATTCGGCTGGCGTTGCCAAGTAACAAACGACGTCGTTCGGCCGCTTACGATGTCGTCTTACCCAAGTGGACACAAAGAAACGGAAGATGGTATTTGGACCTTGGATTGTTTGCCCTTCCTGCCTCCGGATATACAACCCAACCGGCATCGCCTATCTCACCCCCGGACTCGCCGGCGCTGGAGAGCCAATTACCACTTCTCCCGCTCCCGCTCGATGTCCGGTCCGCCTCCCCCGCGCCATCAGACATGACTTCTCTCGGTGAGGTCATCCCGGCCGTTGGAAGTGCCATCTCAATGAATCCCGTTGTCGAGGCCGTGAAGCGGGTCGGCACTCGGTTCATGGGTTTGTTTGGATATCAAGCAGCGCCCGTACTCCATTCACCCAGGCGACGAACAAACCATCAGCGGGGCGTGCTCTACTTCTTGCCTGCAATTTTCACGCCATCATCACGAGACATCGAAGCTCCAACTCCCCGCCTCCCAAACCGCTCCACACCTCCTTTCCACGGTCACAGGTACACGCCGTCATCGTCACCCCTCCTTTCAAATAAAGGAAGGTATGCTGACGACCTTGACACCGTCGACCTGACACCGAACACTTATCGGAGGTCGGTGAATTCGCCATACGACGACCAATTCACGTCAGACGAAGGAGAATCATCATCGTTATGGGAAGCATAGGACGGTTCGCGTCCTCGCCAGCCACTGCGGTATCTCCGTGCCTCGGGCCATTGGCTACCTTGCCGGACACATTAGAGGTCCTCGGTGCTCTATTCGAACCAAACACCGTCCGTCTTTTTGGCTATCCCCACCCATGAGAGGGGGGAAGAACAGTATGATACTATACGAAGCATCGTTTTTCCACCCACGCTCTCTCTCCTGCCCCTGCGAGATCATCCCAGTGACTTGCGACGCCCGCCGTTCGTTCGTTTTCATTCTTCCATTTGTCGCAAGTTTCTAGCATACGGCACAACGAACAATCCAGCTATTTCCCCCACTTTCTTCGTTTAATTCGCATTGCTATCTCTGTCCAGTTCGTGGCTCGGCGTCCCATCGTGCCTTCAATTTCCGTGCACGTTTTCCCCCGTTCCCCGTCTCGCCTTTCCTGACCTCTCTTTCTTCGTTATGTACCCTTTTTTTCGTAATTCTGACCCGCCCGAAGTTATTGTCCACGATTCAAGACTATTTTCACATTCACCCTTTTTGTGTTTACTACATATTTTCCCTCCCTTCCTCCTTCCTACTTTAACTGTACATACTTCCAGGGTTCGCCATTGAGGGCGGGAGGACGGGGGGCGGAGGAAGTGCAAATTCATACCACATACTCAGCTCGCGGTGGACCGCATTTCGTGTGCGGCATTAATTCGGCCTCAGAATTCAACAAGGGACCGGCCTTGCTCCCGGGCATGCTGCTGCTAAGACTTCCCTAGGCCATGCGGCAAATCTACGATTCACTTCCAGAAATATTAAATATATATATACAAGATGGACACAACGGATACCGGAGAGTCTACGCGTCAGAAGACCTCTACAACCCGGCCCTCTGCAGTGGAACCCTCGTTCCTTTGGCTCCACCCCCTCCCCCTCCCGGAATAACCAACGATCAGAGAAAAGTGACTGGACCTTGATGGATGTTTACGCGGAGGGTTTGTAATGCCCGAACTGGCAATACGACAGTACAAACCCTCGGGATACAAACGCACGAAGACGTAATACGCGAGCGAGACGTTTGCAAATGCTTGAATCTCGTGGTTTTCCGTCAATCGCTAACCGCTCGGGTCAGTGATCTCATCTTGAGCGATAAGATCAACATCGCGAAAGCACCCGCGAGATACGTCACGGATGGTCCAAACGACCAATAAGACGCGCACGCTGTGTAAACGTTCAAACAAAAAAGTCAGTCGTTTGTTTGCAGAAGGACGGACAACCAAAATCAAGGCACAAGGGGAGGAATGTGGAGACGTGGAGATAAGATAAGGACGACTCCTGTGGGAGAATGGGTCAAGAATTGCCGTGCAGGGCATCGCGATACACGATAAGCTTGCGACCTGATGTGATGCATGCTCTCGGGCGCATGACGAAAGAGCATGCCTGCAAGCATACCGAGCGTGAACGCAACGAACGCGCTGGTGAGTTCATAACGTGATCCCGAGAGGAGCCCACAGCAGTTGGGAGATGATCGGAACTGATGGATGATATGAGACCTGCGTACCCAAAAGTGGGCCGATTGCCCTACCCAGCTGACCCCTGGAACGGAACCTGCCAAGTGCCCTACCCTTGGCTAAATCCGGGTGTTGTTCGCCCTGAGGCTTACCGGTCACCTGGTCCTTTTCTTCTGTGATGTCATCGCATTGTAATGACGCATACGACGTCAACGAATTGACCACCGTCGCGGAGGTGTATGCCATGAACACTGCAGATAGTTGAAGGACTCGAACCGAGGTGTTGGACGACGGGTGTTGCGGGTTAATGAGGCGCGGAACGGCAGATAGGAGAAGGAGGGCAAAGAAACAACTGAGTACGCCCCTTCGAGCGATAACACCCTCGCCGACCTTCGGTATGACCCTCCGAACGTAGCCACCCTGAAGCAGAGCACTAAGGATCCCTATCGATCCAATGAGCGCGCCATTCTGCTTGTTGTTCCAATCGAAAACTGAAGATGCGATCCACCCCGCAGAATCGAAACAGCATCATCGTAATGCCGCACCAACAAGATATTTTTGTAATTCGTGTGCCCAGGTCCCATATCCAATTCGGAATCGGGAGAAACCAGTTCCAGGAACCGGATAAGAAAGCGGGGAGTGCCGCGGGGCGGGGAAGCTAACGATTAGCTTCCGGGTGGATTGGTGAGAAAATCAGATACTCACGATCAAAGGTCAGGAACGTCAACGTAAACTCTACCCCAGAGAAGATACCCAGGAATGAAAAGTGTAAAGTGGACATGGAGTTGAGGAGCTGCAAACGATCCTGGATGGATTTCCCGCGCATTTGGATCGATCGGGAAGTGGGACGCGATGAAGCGGTATCATCGCCCGGATCGAGTTCAACGGATCTACCCTCATTCTTTCGGGAGAACCGTGTTTCTGGAAGCGCCACGGCGAGAAAAATTGTCTCTAGGACGAGTAGGACGAGAGTTAGCGCGGCAGGTGTCGCGTAGATGTTGAGTTCTAAGCCTTGGATGATGTTTGGTGGAAATGGTCGGGAAGCGAAATACGCTCCTATAGGTGGGCCAACGCAGAAACAGATAGCAAACGCGATCCCAACAGACGCCAGCGCCTTACTGCGATCCGCAGCCGAAGTGACATCGGACAGGATGGCTACAGCAAGTTGAACGTTGCCTTCACTCAATCCCCCTATGACTCTTGACAACGTGTAAGAAGCAAATGTAGTTGACTGGATCCAGACCACCGCGGAGAGTACGTTGCCCAGCATTGTGATGAGGAGGACACGTTTTCGACCGTACTTGTCAGACAGCGATCCGATGCGAGGTGAGACGAGAAACTGTAGGGCGCTGTCGTTCCGTCAAATTGTGTGTAGATCGAGAAAGACCGCTGAACTAACGAGAAGATTGACCCCATGAATCCTCCTATAGGGAGCATTGAGAAATGGATCATCTGTTACGTTAACCTCGGACTCACCTAGCAGTACGATATCCCATTTATGCGGATTCTTTGCTGGGGTCCTCAAGAGAAAGTTCCGTGTTTGAGAGACGAGGCGGAGCGTTCTTGCGAGGAAACCGTCAGGGTATGCGGATTCACGCTGTGTGTTGTTGAGTGCTCAGTTTTCTTCCACGAGACGCCAGGACTTACGATGGTATACCATTCAATTATACGGGGAAATAGCGGTAGAGGAATCGTGAAAGCGAAGAGGTCCAATAACAGTGAAAGGAATACGACCCTCTCGACCTTGATTGTCATAGCGAACCTCGCGGTCGTCGCGACCGTCGACCAGCGCAGCGGCGTTGGAGACTTGTGAATCGGATTCGGGTAGGATTTTGAGAAAGATTTGGGATAGAGAGTGGGAAGAAAGCCGTAGCCACTGGATACACTGTCAAAGCGTCGGAATTGAGGTGATGGACCGTTTCTTCCGCCCCGATCAGGTCGCGTGTCCCGTCCCATGGTTCTTCGAAAATGAAAATTCATAGAAATTCATGCGTTCCCTCATGGCTAGCCAGTCTCTGGAGACCTCAGGCCTAAGGTTCGGGAAGGGAAACAAAAGGATAAGAGGCACATACTTCTATACTCAAGTAAGGAATTTCCGAACTGCAAAAGATTTGGCCGTCAACCTGCCCTCCCTGACTTTGCGTTCATTACTCAATCTGAATAAGTACGGTTCGAATCGAACCGTTGTCAGCCAAATCGCAAAAAACTTAATCATGAGTATCGTGCGTAAACTGACCCTCGATTCGTTATGTAAGGTTTCTCATATCCCTCTGGGGGACCATGCGCCATACCACAGCTTTCCAGTGCTCGTGAAGTGTACGCGCTGATGGCTGCAGGAAACCAGATATGTGCCAAAACCGCGTGCTTTCCTCGTGCATCCCACACAAAAGCCTGATTCATGGCAAGGGCGCCCTAAGTCTATCCCCCCTCCCCGATACCACTCGGACCACTGCTTAAACCCGATATTGTCATGGAATCCCCCAGTACCTTGCCAATACTGGCCAGTTCGAGGGCGGAGGGAGATGTTCATGAAAGTCCGTCCTCGATCGGGTATCAAACTACAGTAGCGAGAGACCATCAACTCATCGATGCCCCATCGACTACACTCGAAGGCACGCTTATAATCTTTCCTCCCTTCCACTCGGACCACCACTAATGCTCACTGGTACCACAGGTGCGACCATCAGCGGACATCCAAGACGAGAGGATGACACAGCGCTGTTGGTAAGGTTCGTACGATATGTATCAGTCGTCTGCTCGCATCTGAGTCTGGCAGACTCGTCGCAGATGCACTCAAGGACAGCGTTGCGGAGCTACGGAGGGACAATGAGGTGAGGATGTCCCAGTACGTATACGCCAAACTCTCAGAGTGACACGCATTAACGTGGCGCTGTGATAGGTTTGTTACCGTCTTCAAAGAAGAAATTTCAGCGCTTCGTGAAGGCGAGGAGAATCGACTTGTTCGGTTAGTCTTCCCTGGGGTCTTCAAAGGGGCCGGTTAAGACTCAATCAGCTCTGTCCTGCTTTAGGTTGGAGAGGGCCATTGCAGCCTTGAAACCCTTGAAACCCGCGGAGATCCAGGCTGACCCAACCACAAACTTTTGGACCGCCTACAAGAAAGTTGCTGACGAGTATGACACCGATGTGGCCTCGAAATATGCTGGAGACTTGAACATTTCTCTGATTTTTGTGAGCGCCTCCACGTTTCTTGCGTGTCTGATTCGTCCGGACAAAGTTCTTTCTTCATGTTAGGCGGGTTTATTCTCGGCCATTGCTTCCGCGTTCATTGTCCAAATCATTCCGGAGCTCCAGCCAAACCCAGCCGACCTTACAAACGCCTTGCTTCTCCGATTATTGCAGCAGAACGCCTCATTCGGTGGAACCGACGAGCCGACCCCAATCTCGAATTTCCGTGCCAGCGCCGTGGCGGCTCAGTCCGTCCTCTTCACCAGTCTGTCCGCCACATTGTTCGTGGCCTTCGTCGTGGTGTTCGGGAGACAGTGGATTCATCGTTATAAACAGGTCACGGCGTGTGCAAATATCGCCGACCGAGGGAATGAACGCCATGCCAGGTTAATGGGGCTTCAGAAGTGGGGATTTTACCTGATCATGGAATCGCTGCCCGTCATGTTGCAGTTTTCTCTATTCCTTTTCGGTGCCGCCCTTGTCGTCTATCTCTGGGATCTGGACGTTTCGGTCGCGCAAGTGGTGCTGGTGGTCAATTCTATCGGCGTCGCCCTCTACATCTGCATCGCCGTAGCCGCGGCGGTTTGCTGTGGTTATCCGTTCCAGACCCCCCTATCCGGCCTCCTCCTAGAATTCTTGCCATGGGCGAAGAAATCCACAACAATTGTTCAAATTTGGTGGAGGCGAAGGAGCACCTCCGGATCAAAGGGATGATAGAGGACAGCCGCCTGGCGAGCGTGCTTAGGCTCGCGTTCAGGAGATTCACCGGCGGGACGAATACCCAACACGACACTGGCGAAGTTCCGCGTAACTATCCCATGACGTTTTCAAACCCCGCATTCTGGAGGCCCGATCCACTTTTCACTTCCCCCATTCCGAAGGATATCGCCGTCTCTGCGGGGTTCTGGTTGTTAGAGAACTCAACCGATTCTTCGACTGCCTCTATCGTCGACGCCGTAATTTCAGAGTTGCAGTTGCCGTCCTGCGACGTCCCCACGGCTGCACTAATCCGACTACGCGACGCATACAGGGAGTGGTTTCGATCGCCGTTCAAGAAGTCAGCCCGTACCAGGGCCCTGCAATCCGCTGCCGCTTACTACGTCCTCTATCACACGCAGCTCGTCTGGACCACCTTCAACAGTCTCGAGACTGAGGTTGGGAAACTTCCCCCTGATCTCCCTCCTGATCTTTTCCTCCACCTCCACAACGATGAATGGGATGGAAACGACGTGTTCGAACACCTTCTCCACATCGAAGACCGCTCAGAGCCTGGAACATCGGCGCGGTTCCTGTCCTACATTGCCCCCTACTGGTTTTGCGGTGATTCAGATGCCACCGTCAGGTTTCGACCGAGCCGTTTACAGACCTTGCACGAACTCATCGTAGTGTTGAAAAAATATCAGGCGTTGGACGATAAGACTCTTACGGAGTGCATCCTCTGCGTAGGAGCGGCAATGGAATTTCCTTTACACCCGGAGGATTTGATTCGGGTCGACAAGAGGTGTGTCCTGCTCGCCCATACGTTAGCGATGGTATTGATTGGGGGATAGTGATTATTTTGTGTTGACCTTCAGAATGGTGGTTGAATATATTCACGGAATGGTCTTGAATCGGGGTATTCGGCGTCGCCACGCTAAAAAGGCACTGGAGGTCCTTCTTACCATTGTCAAGGAGACAAGATTCCCGCTCGTCAACGCCGCGTGGATCAACGGGCTCCTACAAAACGGCGTGGATGGAAACATGGATGACGAAACGTTTACCTTGTTACTCAGGCTCAGCGCACGAAGGAAGGAAGAAGATGCGGCGGCGGACACGGAAACACCACCTGACCCGGAGTTCGTCTACGTCCGAGAAGGTGACACATGCCAACGGCCTCCCAGAGGAGCCACACCACTGGAATATATCATTTTCAGCAAGATTTTGAAGAAAGTCCAGGCTTGTATCGACGGGGAGGCTAGTTGGCAGGACGAAGCCGTGTACGGCGGCCTAATCGCGATCAGGGATATTTCTCGACTGGGATCTTTCCTCCCTGGGGATGAATTCCTCCAAAGATTGTCCGGAGCGATGAAGAAGGAGAAGGACAAACCATTCCGCATTAGGAAAGCAGCCTACGACATCGTATTGGTCGCGCGAGATCGATGGCTCAAATCAACAGTGTTGTGCCCGACCCTCGAGGATCTCGACTTTCCCAGGCAACTGCACAGCGTTGTGATCGAAACCGGTCGTTCTGTCCACCAGGTTTCATTCCTCAAGATGGTGGAAATCCTATCGGAGGACAGATACTGGCACCGCTACCTCAGGGAAGTCATGGACATTTGGCTGCCTTTCCATCACGAAGGACGTGACCAAGTCCTCCGCATCCTCACTACCGTTGGCGAGTTGTTACCCTCGGAGCACGACGGCCCCGACCGCCCTTCTTTCGACAAGCCCTTAGAAAAGTCGTGGAAGACGAGTGGGCGGGAGTCCCAGGACGCCTTCCGATGGATCTCACGGCTGATCGGCTGGAACCACTCACGGAGGTCACGAAGCAGTTCAAGGAATTATTCTTCAACGAAAGCAGTCGCAGAGCGGTTCTGGCTGCGGTTGAAAGGGTTATCCCCTCTTTAGAGAAGCGGCGCGATGGTGGTTACGAGGGTCCAGGACAGGGTTTCCGTGGTGTTGTCGATGATCTTCTGGAAACTTTGCGGACACGATTTGAAACTTCACCTACATATCTACCATGCAATGATATCTGCGAAACATGACAAGCAAGCGCAGCCCGAGACGCGGAACCCGATCAGTGGGCCCGTGTTTTATCATACCGCATCGTCGAAGCAAACTCCTGCCTAGCTCATACCCAGTCTTACACTGCGCGCCATTGTCGACGCCCCCAGGGCTTGAGCAGGGTACCGGAAAGCATCTGTCACGAGTTGCATGCACGCTTTTTGTTTTCTTGTGCTTCTGTCGACGCAACCCAGAAATCGGCAGTATTACTTAATTGATATCCATAGAACGTGATTACAAGAACATTATGTCTCTCAAACATACGCCAGCCTGGTGGGGTGTTGAAGTTGGACCTTCTTCAATGCGTGAACAAGTTCATTGGCGGAGTTTGGAGTGGCAGTCATAACTGAGATGGGTCCCGTATCCCTGAATGGTTCCTCCAGGTGTTCCGCAGCACCGGACATATGTGTAATCTGAGCACAAGCAGCGTGGAGAGCGATGAGTTGGGGTGAAGGAGGTACAATTTTCTTGCCGTCTGGGAACGTGTGGGTTCGAAAAGTCACAGTAGAGGTGAAGTAAGTACACCAATTGTCAAAAGCGCAATTGAGCTTGTACTTGTCGATGACAACGTTTCCACGATCCTGAAGTCGAGTGATTGTGGTAAGCCTAGGGCACAGAGACCTAAAACCAGATTTACCTTGAATGGTATCAACCAAACGTCGAGCCGGTCGAAATGTTTGCGCGAGATTGGTGCGAGCATAATAGCGTTCCGAGGGTTATTAAGGTTTTCGGAACCCAGTAGAACGTGTGTGGAGAACCCGCCAAAGTTTTCGATGACAGCTCCGACAGTCATTGCCCAGTCCAGCTTTGGAAAGCGGAAACAGCTTCAGTGTGGTTCACGATATAGGATGGTTTGGAGAAGTAGATCAACCTTCTGACGTGCTGCCGCTGATCCACCTTTGATCCCTTCCGAAAGGGGTTGACTGAGTATGTGGGCCACTTCCAATGTATCCGGTTCTGCTTGTCCGTTCCACATCGACTCATCCACCCTCCCAGAAAAAGGACAGAAACCGCCTTCACGAACCATCACCTGTGGAAACAGTAAGCGTGCGGTCGGGTGATCGAGGGGAACAAATTTACCAGTTTCCTCAGTTCTTTGGCAGTTGAGGAAGGTCTCTCAAGAAGATGTTCGAATTTGGCAGCAGGTTCTTGCGTGGCCACTGCCGGACTTTGCTCAATCGAAATAACGGGTGTGTCTGTCTTCGGGTTATAAACTAGCGATCGTCAATAGGACAACAGACAGAACGGAGTTGACAACGCACAGACTCTGATGAGACCGTACACATACAAGTGGGCTAACTCAGTCAATAGCACATGATCGTCGTTGCAGTTAAGGATTTCTGTGGCCAAGTTGTCTCGTCCCCTGTCTGAAGAAGAACACAGGAGGGCAAAACCGAGCACCCGGCTTGCACAAACCGGGGTAAAGTCTAGCAGAATATCGTCGGGTCTGAATACAAGGGATTGTCCTTTTGACTCGAAGTTCTTGCAGACTTGAAACGCCCTCTGCAAGTCGGTTCCTGCGGGGAAACCTCCGGGGCAGGGTGGGAGCGGCTTTGAAGATGCCTTGTTTGACAATGGCATCTCAGCGTGAATGAACAATGGCACGGGGGTTTGGGGATGTGGTGTTACAGCGCTTTTCACTTGGCGCGGCGGGATTTTCGAATCGTTTGTCGGCCGGGATCCAAAGAGCCAACGTGGTGCGGTTTCAGTGCATATCGTACCGGCGTCCTTGACGCCAATCCTCAACTTCTCCTCATAGCACCGCAAACTGGGCGGGACTGGACCAGCCGCAATTCTTTGCTGTCATGGATTTTTTTTTCAGTCCGTTCGAAACCCCAACCTGTGTCATTGTTTACATTTGCTGCCCCGCCGACAGGATTCGAACGCTTGGCGGCTACGGCGGGCACACTTACACGCACGATAGGCTGGACGCGGAACAGGCGGGATTTCACGTTCCTGGGGTTGCGTGTTGTGGGCTTCACACGAGTTGGTCGGAGCGAGGAGATTTCCGGCGATTCATGATTGCACTTCCCAACCGGCTGGGGTCCATCACAGTCCGCGGACGGAAGGGAGATAGCCCCTCGGTCGTGCTCCGTCCGGTTCAACCGTGAGGTGAATTTGTGAAGCTGAGCCCGTCGATGGCTCCTGGTCATGGCGATGGAAATCCCTTGACGATAAGTCTGGTGAGAGGACCTGCAAACGACACCACAAATCATTTAAAAAGGGCGCGGGTTTGGAAGATTGCGAAATTAGTGCGCGTTCTCTATCGTGCGTAGCCGCTACCAGGCCATCTACATTCGGCACCACGACACTATCGTTCGGAAGTTGATTGAGCTTAATGATTTCGCGCTCATGGTCTGTTGTTGCCCGGTTTCCCAAAGCTCCGGATATGCCCTTCAAACGCATTCCGTCAATCGTCCGAGTTGACCGACGGGTCCGCGCCCCTCGGCGAGGGATCTGCCAGGCAGGTAATAATCCCGACGGAATTCTGTCGGGCAGTAGGCGGGGCGGCGAACTGCTCCCGATGCCAGTGGTTCATGCCGTCCCCGGAGCGCCAACTTTTCAGCTCTGACGTGTAAGAGCTTCCCCCTGCCGTGACTCTCGATGGATGACCCCGTCTAGTGGCTTCAACTCATCAGGGTTCTAAGGTCGAAGGTTTCCCGTTCACTCCACTTGTCTCCTCCCCATGGAAGTTTGTATGGTTCCACGCGTATCTCTTCCTTTCCTTGTTGTCGTGAGCGCGAACCCGTCGCGTCGTCGTTGCCGAATATCAGACGTTACCCTTTGCCTCCATTTGATCATCGTCTCGCATTTTCTCTGATCCACCGCCGATCATTCTGTTCTCCACGTTCCTCCTATTTTACTAACTACCCTCCCTGGAGCGAAGACATAGTGCGAAGTCTGGGTCGTGTGAGGGCACTCTCGATTGGACGAACCCTGCTTTACGACTGGAATATCGTCAAGGGTCACCCAGCGACTCGGTGTTCTGCTGGACATCTTCGAAGCTGCCTCGGGTAAAAACTGGCACACTTCGGAATCGGCGACATATTCCCCGCGCGGCTGTCGGTTCAACTGCTCGGTCGCTCTCCTCGGGTGTGCGTTTTGAGACAACTAACTCTTCTCAGAAGAAATGGATAGACTGTCCACCTTTGTCTCAGCCACCAGCCGGTTGGCACTTGGAATTCTTTTGCTTCTCACAGGTAAACTGCCATGGGTCACGTTGCGACTGGAACGTCCGTGTCATGCCCTCTAGGCGGGGCAGACAAGATATAAAAACCTGATTTTGTTCTGCATTGAAACCCTCAGCCTCAGTTCTCCTCTTCGGCACTCCTCCCCAGCTCTCAACTCCAGCTCCAAAACCCCCATCCTCATCCTCTCAGTCAGAATGCGTTTCTCCACCGTCTTCTCTGTCCTCGCCTGTGGTGCCATGGCTTTGGCCGCTGCCGCTGCCCCCGACGCTCTCGTCACCCGTGCCAACGACGATATCTCTGAAGTCCTCAGCGTTTTGGGCGGTAAATGCGATTCCATCCTTCCTCTTTTCGGTCAGTCTTTCTTCTCTTTGAGTGATAAAGTTCGGAATACTTAAATTTTCCCCGAAGATGAGTGCAAGGACTCCAAATGCACCGAGAGTCTTGTCTCCGAGATTGTTGACATCGTCGATGGTACCGTCGCGGATTTGGTTGATCTTGAGGGCGTTCTCAGCTTGGACCTCGCGAAGGAAATTGTTGCTCTTGTCAAAGTAAGTCTCGAACTGATGCCTCGATCTGACGCGATCAGCTTACAATTCGTTCGGTAGAGGATTGTTTCAAAGTTGGACTTGCTCGAATCGTCTTGCGATGGCAAGTGTAAAGGCCACTCCGCTTTCGCCAAGGTCGATTTGTCCCTCTCTTCGTTGTTGAAGCAGCTTGGTATCTGTGTACCCGGAATCTTGAAATTGGTTTCTAAATTGTAGGATCTCTTCCTTCTGACCTCGTGATCATCCAGTGCTGACGCTTTTTCCCAATAGGTTGGACGGTGTCCTCAGTGGTCTCTTGGGAGGTCTTGGCTTGTCCGGGATCCTCGGGTTGATCTTGTAAACCGCTTGCTCCGGTTCATTCCGTGATGCACTGGTTCCTCGTAGATTATTGACCAGGGGTGTGGATTTCGGAAAATGTTAATTCTCGTTCTTACTAGTTCCTCGGCCATTAATGTCCAATGATTTCACGCCTTCTAATATTTCATATCTGTTACCATCTTTCTCAGACCGCTGAAACGATCGAGGGACAGAGAGAACTTCGTGCTATACAGAGAACATGGTAACATCAACCGATATCCGGAGTGGGAACAAGGCCGCCGTTGTTCCACCGAAGAGCCATTCTCGAACGCCTGCGGGATACGTCGAACAGTTAGTCTTCCAATATTCATACATTCCCAAAGCTATATGACAAACAACCGCTTGAAATATCAAGATCGAAGGTCCGCAACTTGCTCAGCATCAATCTACTGAAGGATCTATATCCATCAATACATTCTCCACCGGCTTTTTGAACTTCTGATCTTCCGAGGACTGTGTTAAGGCTGACTGATAATGCGAACTGGTTTCCGCCTTGGTCACCTCCCGTAAGGCCATCGTCGCGTATGCGGCGGTCCCCAGACTCAGGTTAATCTGAAGGGCCATGAACTTCCCGTCCTCGATAACTGCCGGAGGATCGAACCCGAGGAGCTTGTCTTCGTCGGCTTGGGCGAGGGAAACGTCTGGGTCGGTGTATCGGAGGACAGACCATGACAGCTCCTTAGGCAGGTGAAGTATGTGTCGGTACGAGCCGCCCAAACAATAATCCCTAATGCGACTGCACGTCAAACCACGAACGGCTCGAGGGGCGTGATAGATCCGTACCTTTGTTTCCTGTGGAAATTATTGGGGTCGAGACCATCTGCTATCAGGAACTCGCGGTAGCGATCTCCCAACGCGCCACCAGGGAAGGCCACGTCGATACCAGGGAGGGGCATGATTACATCGAAGATCGTATACTTGTCAAGGTCCTCCTCGGTTAGAATCTTAACCTTCGGTGCAACCCATGGTTTCTTCGCAGGTCGACCTCCAGAAACCTCTCCATCTACAGAACGGTGAGTACAAAACTATCAAGCTATCGTTGAAAAGATCTGAACCTAGATCTTCAGCCACCTCGTTTTCCTCCTGGTCCATAGCTTCCTCTTGTATTTTCTTCGGCGGTTCTTCGAAAACCAGATCTCCGACGACGGGACTCCCGGCACCATACGCCCCGATCCGCTCAGAGACAATTGCGTTCCAGACGTACGACTGGTACGCGTGGACATACATAAGTCGCAGGTTTCGTGGAATCTATTGTTCCGTTCATGAAGAATCGAAGGTTTCTACTTATCACAGGGGACGAACCGTGGATAGGGCACCCATGGCATTCCGAGTGTCACCTTTCTGTTTCTTGTAGCTCTCCAGAATCGCACGCTCCGCAATTAACCGCCTTGGCATGAGCATAAGTGCCTTATCCAGATCCCGTTCATCTAGCCAGGCTTTTCGAGCAGCGTAGACCTCAGGATGTTCGCCGTGTCTCGGTCGGAGGATCAAGGAGACGGCTTTGTGCCAGTCTGACTGAAGCAACGTCAGACCGATCAGGTGGGTCGGAATCGATGCGGTCCCAAATCTTTGCATCCCTAAAATCCATCAGGTTAAGATCATGCCGAGGCGTAATGTTGTGGTCCACCATAATAGTTTATGAATCCTTCATGTTTGATGGTGTCCATAGCTCTTTCAAGAGCCTCCATTGATTCAACTTGGACATTGCTGTGCTTCCGAATCAGCGTGCGCCTTGCTGGGTTACAGGCACCTACCGCAAGGTAATCACAAACTGGTTACCTTTCAGCATTCCAAGTTCCAGAGGCATTTTCCGGTAGTTGAAATCCGCGATGCGTACACCATGGTCTCCGCGCCGCGCAGTGCTGTCTTCAGGAAGATTACGACTATTTTGGCTGCTTGCGATCTTCCATACATCTTCAACGGTTCGGCTACCGCGTTTAAGAGAAACGCGTTGGATGGTAACCCCACGCTTATCCTTCGTTCCGGCAACCCCCAAGTCTTTCACATTGACGTGAAGGAATCTTGCAATATAAGAAAGAGCGTCGTGGGTATCGCGGTTCGTTTTTTGTAGTGTGAAATGAATGTACGGGGGAAAATTCCCCCGAGATGGCCGATTGCCACGACCACCTGCGCATATATCTAAATTCTGCTGGGAAGATGATGGCGTCGAAATCATACCTTTTCCGGCATTTTTACCGCCACGGCGGCCACCACCTCTCACCCATTTTATAGAAATTCGCAACCCGTCATCGTCACCATTCGTAGACGTGTCGGTTTCACTGTCAAGGTTTCCCTTGAACAGCTGCCGAATGGCTTTATGAAGCTCGGTGCGCACGGCTTTATCTGCAATAGGCTGGGTACCTCGCTTAGCAACGCGAACGCGGTGGGAGGAGGTACAAACCTCTGTTACAACCCTCCGGTCATCTTCCCTCTTCCCCACGCGGACGCCTCTATCTCTGCCGCGTCCCCCGCGTCCCTCACGACCCCTACCTCGGCCGCGCTTGGAAGACGTTTCCGCAGGCGGTTCCTCTACAACCTCAGACTCTTCCTGTTTCGCTTGGCGACCGCCCCACCCCGAGTCGCTAATGAAAGGTGATTCGGGACCCTCCTCGTACATTTGCTTCAGCTTGCCCATTACCAGCGGGGAGAGGAACTTCTCAAGCACGGCCGTGAAATCTTCAGACCAGAGATAATCTTCCTGCGCCTCGACTGGTGCAGGCACCTCCTCAGAGACCTCCGGGACGGGTGTTGGGTCAGACGAAGGCGTGGCTTGAGGTTGGGGAGTGGGGGCTGTACTCTCCTGCGACGTGCCATCATTTAGAGCGTCGGGCGTTGAAGAGGGTTCTGGAGGCCCGAGTGACTTTAGGTGAATCACTCTGTCGTTTTGGTCGATCTCAAAGACCAAAAAGTCCGTGAACCTGAGATGCAATGTGAGTTCCGTGAAGAGACAATTGAAGTACCGTGCGCACCTCTGCTTTATCACCGCTTGGATGGGAGGGATATCCCGGCCAACGTATTCGGAAATTCCTACATCGGTCTCAAGCATTTGCGTGAATCCATCTCCGTCGGGTTCTCCGCCTTGAGTAATCCCGAGCAATGCATGGCTTGGTGGCAGGAGAGGAGCTTTCACGACCTCTGACGTGTTTTGTGCTTTATCATCATCAAGCTTCTGTCGTTTAGCTGGTGGTTGGTCCGCGGGCGGAGTGTCGCCTTCACGAGGACGGTAGAAGGTGGTGGTATCAGCGTCGGCCATTGGCAAAAAGTGATCGAGTGATCGCCCGCCAGTGCCAAAGTTCCCTTGCCTAGGCTCGAGGGCTCCTTCAGACGGAGAACTGGAGCAGAGTCCATCAGCCTGTAATAAACCGCTTTGCACAACCCCGCCTTACAAACAAGCACACTAGAGTTGCTTGTGGTACAATTAAACGTCAAATCACACTCCGATAAGATAAGATTGCAAACTGCCAATCTTCTCAACCTCTGTCCATCATGACATCGCCCAACTTTGCTCAACAAACATACGCACAGCGGGCGGGAAACTTCTCAAATGTAGCGGCAAAGCAGCTCCTGGAGACCATGGAGCGCAAAAAGTCGAATCTTTGTGTCAGCGTCGACGTGACCAAGAGTTCGGACTTCATATCTGTTATTGACACGGTCGGTCCATACGTCGCATTGATCAAGGTAAGTGCGTCCAGACACTTGTGCGGATACGGGACCTTACCTTTCAATCAAGACGCACATCGATGTACTCGATGACTTTGAGCCATCGACCATCGATATCCTGACCTCGCTGAGCAAAAAGCACGACTTCCTCATCTTTGAGGATAGAAAATTTGCAGACATCGGTTGGTTCCTCATTTTCTAGTACCCACCAGAACCCGAGTCACGATTGCGCACCCCACAGGCAACACCGTCGGGTTGCAGTACTCAAGTGGTGTCTACAAAATCGCGAGTTGGTCGCACATCACCAATGCCCATACTGTACCCGGTCCGTCTGTGGTGACCGGTCTCGCGTCCATCGGCCTGCCTCTGGGAAGAGGTCTCCTCTTGCTCGCGGAAATGAGCACAAAAGGCAGTTTGGCGGTCGGCGAGTATACTAAATCGTCCGTGCGAATGGCATTGGACCATCCAGAATTTGTTATCGGCTTTATTGCCCAGAACAGGATGGATGGTCTCGCTACCGAGTTGGGATACGCTGGAAAAGATCTTCTGATCCTCACCCCTGGGGTTGGGCTCGGTTCACGAGGGGACGGAAAAGGTCAACAATACCGAACCCCGAAGGAAGTCATCGAGGAGTCGGGTTGTGATGTGATTATCGTTGGCAGGGGTATCTACGGAGATGGGAAAAACCTCGATGTTGCCGACGTCCGCGCGAAGGCAGAACTGTATCAGTCTGAAGGCTGGCTGGCTTACAGAAACAGACTCGCTACATAAGTATGGTATTCACAGTAATGAAAGAGACAGTGTCGCGCCGGTGACTCTCTTATGACTAATCCTAATAAACATCAACGGGTCCGCAGGTCCCACACTCACTGTGGTCTGCCACTTACTACCACCTCTTCTTTCATACCACATTACGACTTTAAACATGGCTTCCAACACCGCTACCGCTATGGACGTTGATGAGACTGCCATCGATGAGGGTTTGTACTCGCGCCAACTGTGAGTGTATATTGGCTAGATATCTGCTGCTTCCGTAGCCTAATCGCGGGTAAATAGCTATGTCTTGGGCCACGAAGGTCCGTGCATCCCATTCAGAACCTTATCAAGCTTGACCGTGATGTAGCTATGAAGCGGATGTCCGCCTCGAACGTGTTGATCGTTGGTTTGGATGGCCTTGGAATCGAGATTGGTGAGTGACCCCCACTCACCTTCACTTCTACACAGACTGATGCCATTCGCAGCAAAAAACATCGCCCTCGCTGGTGTCAAATCCTTAACAATCTTTGACCCCGAGCCAGTAACTATCAAAGATCTCGGCACACAAGTTCGTCCTCAATTTGCTATGAAACGCGCAGTTCTGACAGATTTCTAGTTCTTCCTGCGTGAATCAGACATCGGAAAACCACGAGCAGAGGCAACGGTATCCCGGCTGGCTGAGCTCAACGCCTATGTCCCAGTCCGAGTCCTCCCCAGCGCCCCAGGACAGGAAATCACGCCCGATTTGATCAAGGGCTTCCAGGCACGACTCTCTCTCCAACGCGACGGATCGCGCGACATTGACGCAAACCCCGCAGGTTGTTGTTCTCTCTGGCATTCCCCTCAGCAAACAACTCGAGATCAATGAGTGGACGCACGCCAACGGCGTTCATTTCATTGCCACGGAGACCCGTGGTTTGTTTGGGTATTCAACCACCAGGTCCACCTTCTTTTCTGCGCGCTAAGTCACTTGCACAGCTCCGTGTTCAATGACTTTGGCCCCAAATTTACCGTTGTTGATCCCACCGGCGAGGAACCTCTCACCGGAATGATTGTATCTGTGGAGAAGGTATACAATCCACACTTCTTCGAATTCAAAACGCCTGTCTTGACCGATTAACACAGGACAAGGAGGCTATCGTGACGTGTTTGGACGAAACTCGGCACGGGCTTGAGGACGGCGACTTCGTTACATTCAGGGAAGTCCAGGGGATGGAGGAGTTGAACGGTTGTGAGCCCCGAAAGGTGTCCGTGAAGGGACCATATACATTCTCTATCGGAGACACGACCGGGTTCGGCGAATACAATACTGGAGGTATTTTCACTCAGGTGAAGATGCCAAAGATCATCGACTTCGTGAGTTTCGTAGGTAGGTTGGTATGCGACGCGCTACTGATGATCGCACAGAAACCGCTCAAAGTCTCCCTGGCATCCCCAGAGTTCTTCATCACCGACTTCGCCAAATTCGATCGTCCTGCCGCCCTTCACGCGGGCTTCCAAGCCCTCTCTCAGTTCCGGGAACAACACGAGAGGCTTCCGCGACCACGAAACGCAGAGGATGCTGCAGAACTCGTCTCGCTTGCCAAGACTATTGATGCTGATATCGACGAGAAGACCGTCCAGGAGTTGTCCTTCCAGGCTACCGGAGACCTTGCGCCTGTAAACGCTGTGATCGGTGGTTTCGTCGCCCAGGAGGTCCTCAAGGCTATTTCTGCCAAGTTCACCCCTGTTGTCCAACATCTCTATTTCGACTCTCTCGAATCTCTGCCCGATGAATTGCCCACTGAGGCGGATACCCAACCCCTCAACTCGCGAAATGATGGCCAAATTGCCGTGTTCGGGAAGAAGTTCCAAGACAAGATTGCCAACCACAGGCAGTTCTTGGTCGGTGCCGGTGCCATCGGATGCGAGATGTTGAAAAACTGGAGTATGATGGGTGTCGCGACTGGATCGAATGGCGTCATCCACGTTACGGATTTGGATACCATCGAGAAGAGTAACCTCAATCGGCAGTTCTTGTTCAGGGCGAAGGATTTGGGCAACTTCAAGTCTGAGGTTGCTGCCGCTGCCGTGTCGGATATGAACCCTGGGTTGAAGGGTCATATCTTCACCAAGCAGGAGGCCGTAGGTGCTGCTACCGAAAGTATGTCTGCAAACGGACGAAGGGAGCACACCGGCATACACTGACTTCAATTTAGACATCTACAACGATGAATTCTTCGCTGGTATTGACGGTGTCACGAACGCCCTTGACAATGTTATTGCTAGTAAGTTGAACTCGGGCGTTCCTGCTGTTGACTGCCTCACGTTTTTATAGGGCAATATATGGACAGGAGGTGTATCATATACGAGAAGCCTCTGTTGGAATCAGGTACCCTCGGAACCAAGGGAAATACACAAGTCGTGCTTCCGTACATTACGGAATCCTACTCTTCGTCTCAGGATCCTCCCGAAAAACAAGCACCATCATGTACAGTCAAGAGTTTCCCGAACGCTATTGCTCACACTATCGAGGTATGTTGTCTTATCGAGGGTCCGAGCCAGCCTGACTGGAGCCAACACAGTGGGCGCGCACGTTGTTCGATACCCTGTTCGTTAAACCACCACAATTGGTCAACTCTTTCCTCAGCGAACCAAACTACCTCGAAAGCAACCTGAAGTACTCAGGACAGCAGGCTGAGCAGGCTGAGCAGATCTTGGCGTCTTTAGTCACCCAGAAACCATTGACGTTCGACGAATGTATTGTTTGGGCGAGATTGCTGTTCGAGGACAAATACAACAACTCGATCCAACAGCTCCTGTTCAGCTTGCCGAAAGATGCTACGACCACCACTGGCCAACCGTTCTGGAGTGGTCCCAAACGTGCTCCCGATTCCCTCACCTTTGACTCTAGTGATGTGAGTAGTGATGACCCAGTTTCCTCAGCGGCGCACTAAAAGCACTATCCAGCCCACCCACCTCTCGTTTATCATCGGCGCTGCCAACCTACGCGCATTTATCTATGGGTTGAAGGGAACCTCCGATGAAAACTACTATAAGAAGGTTGCTGATGCTGCTGTGGTCCCTAAATTCACCCCCAAGAGCGGTGTGAAGATTCAGGTGAACGAGAATGAGGCTGATCCGGAAGCTGCCGCAGGTGATCAAGACGCTTCGACCGTTATCGATAATCTCCCTGCTCCATCTTCCTTGGCTGGCTACCGACTAAAACCAGTGGAATTCGAGAAGGACGACGATACGAACTTCCACATCGACTTTATCACCGCAGCCTCGAATCTGCGAGCAATCAACTACAGCATTCCCATCGCCGACCGTCATACCACCAAGCAGATCGCTGGAAAGATCATTCCCGCCATTGCCACCACAACCTCACTCGTCACCGGCCTCGTCTGCTTGGAGCTGTACAAGATCATCGATGGAAAGAAGAAAATCGAGTCGTACAAGAATGGGTTTGTTAACTTGGCTCTTCCTTTCTTCGGTTTCTCCGAGCCTATCGCCGCACCAAAGAAGAAGTATGCGGGTAGGGACTGGACGTTGTGGGACAGGATCGAGTTCGAGGGAGATCCTACTCTCAAGGAGTTCCTCAGTTGGTTCCAGAAGGAGCTAAAGTTGGATATCATGATGGTTTCCGAGGGTGTCAGCATGCTTTGGAGTTCCTTCGTTGGAAAGAAGAAGGTTTGTCGGATTGAAATAGGATTAACCCAGGTCACTCACCTCGTTTAACATTCTAGAGCGAGGAGAGGCTTCCTATGAGTTTCACGCGACTTGTTGAGAATGTAAGCAAGAAGCAAGTCCCCGCGCACGTTGCCTTCTTCATTGTTGAGGTCATGGCTTGCGATGACGAGGGCGAAGATGTGGAGGTACTGTGTTTATTTCCATACCCACTTGCCGTCGTATTGACTTTCCGCACTGCAGCTTCCGTTCATTATCATCCGTCGCAAGTAGTTTCGAAACGTGCAGTAGAAAGAGGAGTTTGCCTAGTAGAATGTATCAGACGCGGAATGTGTAATATGCTGATTGTGCGATCAACTCTACATCGAGGTTGTGATTGTCAGGAATGGAGCGTGGTCCCCGGGTGCTCGAGCTCGCGGCCAATAATATGGTATCGAATATCTAAACGGCACCTGCTAAGAACGAAGGCTGAGGTTAGGGAGTTCGCTACAACGATCCCACTGTACATACGGCAACTGTATATCTTGTGCGACGTAGTGCAGGAGTGGTTCTCTGCTTGGGTGTCCGCCTACCGTCTCCAGTCGTTGTGGGTAGAAACAAGTCTTGACCCATTAATCACCTAAAAGACCCCGGATTGTTGGACGGTATTAAAGTCACAGCGGCTACACCCGGTGCCGAGTTTTGATTTCCTTGTGAGCCTGTAAACGTTCAACGTGTTTAGGGTATTATATATACTTACAAGAACAAAAGGATCGGAGCATACTACGTAGCTCAACAACCTCCCCATACCACTGAGTGACCATCCATAAGGTCTGCAACATGTGCAACGCGATAACTATGGACTTACGAGGGAACTGTGGAGACCCCGCCCACTCTATCGGGTCGCGTGTGAGACGAAACTTGGCTACTGGCACCCTTCTTGAAGGGGCAGAGATATGTCTACACCTACTGACAATCATTCAGTAGCGGTGCACATCTTGCATGACGCGATGCCACAGCGACTCCCATCTTGGATACAACCCTACCATGAACCATCGATACCGCCTCCATGACTCCGGCCCACCATATTGATCCACTCCAACCGTCTCCAGCCATCTTGGGTAGAACCCACTGTTGGTCCAGTCGATCACCCAAAGGACCCTATCGTCGGATAGGATTAGATTTCCAAGATTGAGGTCCGTGTGAGTGAACATAAGTGACCATTCCCCGAGGTCACCCTCGATCGGGGGAAGTGGGATGGGCTCTGGCGGGACCATCCTGAGACGGTATCGGGCTGTCGTTGCCCAGGCATGCCAAGCCACTTCCTCGCAAAAGCTCTTGAACGACCACAGCGAGGGGAAAGGACCGCATTGGATATCGTCAAATAAACACCCGCTCGTGTGACCTTCCACGACCGACCCAGGGATCGTGCCAGGGAGCTTGCGAAGTTGAGAAATGTACCCGCGTAATGTACACGCGATGCGGAACTGCATAAGGAAGCCGAGAGACGACCAGCATTCAAGAAGCATCCTCCCGTGAACGAAATCTTGAACCAGCCAGGTTGGACCGAGGTGAACGTAGCGCGGTTGAGGAACGGGTATCTTCGTGTGTCGTCGAACAAACTGTATGTTCGCTAGCTCGTACTCGTTGGTGCGTTTTGCGATCAGATTTGGAGTGATCTTTCGTGAGGCGATGCGGCCGCCCAGGATGGGTTTTGCGAATTGCGCAAAATGCTCTTCCCATCCCTTTGCGATCGGGCCATCTTCCCAGGAGCTTTCGAGCGTGGTCATGTCCAATTCTTGAGAATCCGGTGTCTGTGGACTTCATTAGAATCACGTAGCCGAGGGGGGTCACTTTGTGCCTACATCTTGGTTCACATTCGGTGGGACCGGGAGAGCGAAGATGGCTGCTATGGCATCCAGCGACCAGTTTCCCAGTTTACGTACGATCCTTGTCAGCGAAGGTGTGGCGTTGTCTCTCGTTGGGGGGTAGAGTGTGTTTACTGCTTCATCTGAGCGCGCAACTGGATGACATCGGATAATATCCTCACCAATGAGTTCGCAGAGATCAGATATCCCAGACTGGGAGAGTGAACTGACTGCGAGGTATTCACGTTCAAATTCGTAAGCGCAATCGGCTCTCAGACATCGAGTGGCAAGGTAAACCTCGGAATAGTCGCTTTGTACAAGGTCGGACTTCGTCCCGACAAGACACACGGGTGGTGGGTGAGCAGAGCCTTCGATCACCTGGTTTGCCAACTCGTTGGCAGTGCTGGCCAGTTCGACACAGGTAATGTCCCCCAACGAAAACGTTGCGAGAATGAAGTCGATGTTGCCGTCCAGATTCGTTGGAACACCCACGAATTTCATGGCTTCTAGTCTGAATGAGGTACTATCACATCGCCTCCTGTAGACCACGTTCTGAAAAGATGTACCAACGTGAAAACCTACTAAGCAAGCTGCAAGGGTGGTCTTTCCGCTTGCAGGGGTGCCTGGCAGAGGATAAGTATATGCGGTCTTTATACTTGATTCCCGACTCACCAATAACGACGATACGGACGTGCCGCATTGCGCTTGAGAAAGCCGTCACGTGGCCCGTCCTGTAAAAAGGCACGTAGTCATGTGCCATGTTCTCAGGATCACATGGCGAAGATCCCAGCCCCGGGCCCTGCCGCACCGCTTGTAGGCCATATGCCTTATCGGAATCCAGTAATATCATTGT
>Ga0307515_10003759_pt1 | contig 31796 bp, 18 predicted proteins | sample 17_EM_MG_FD_194513 | JGI IMG/M metagenome (GOLD analysis project Ga0307515, IMG submission 194513) | Populus trichocarpa ectomycorrhiza microbial communities from riparian zone in the Pacific Northwest, United States - 17_EM | ecosystem: Host-associated > Plants > Roots > Unclassified | place...
CTACAACTCCATGCACGTCACTAGCACTAGAAGTTGACCCAACTATCATTTCTACCATGGTCTCATGAGAAATATATGGTTCTTCGTGTGCATCCCAATACAAGTATTGCTCCATGAAACCTTTTTTATAGAAAATACATTGTTATAACATCTGAATTGAGAAACTTTTTATTTTTACATCTCTTGCTTGGAAATCTAATACTGCCTCCATTGATATTTTTTGGATTAGATATTGCGTAATTAATAAAATCCTAACCACATTACAATAATTCATCCTCCGCAATCCTTGGGATAAATCTTGATACATCCATGAACGATCATCCATCACTTCTATCGAACCTATATAAAATAATGATGATAACATATATTAATTAACTATGTTAACTAAATAAATTTGCAAAAATATTGGTTTAGCTCATGATTATTCAACATATTTTAATACTTCTCTTACTTCATTGTCAATTATCTACGTAGATGCAAATTTGTACACAATTACGGAAATTACAACTTGAAAATGAAATTGACAAAATATAAAACGAAACCGTTAAACAAGTCATTATTTATTTCATCACAAAACATCTAAGTCAATAATTCAATATAAGTTTTAACAATTTACAAACAAATACAATTTTATAAAATCTAAAACAAATCATAACATGTACAAATCATAAATCCATACCAGAAGTTTGTTTGAAAAAAAAAAAAACAAGTAAACATCCAAACAAAATACATATACTACAAAAATATTTTAAAAAAAATAGCATTTTAAAATTGTGTTCAAATTATATATAAAAAAAAGGGTAGATTTGCTTGCTTAAGGTGGAGAATCCTCAATAAATTTTCAATCAGAACACGGATGCTGACAAACCGAATGTTGTGATGGCTGGAAAAGTTATGGGAGGTTGAGTTGTGTTGAGATTGGGGGGGTCGACTATTTTGTTGCAGAGAAAAAATTTACAAGGAAAAAGTAGAAATGGGGGATAGGAAAAGGAAAGTTGAGCGCTAGCTTATATATTAAATATGACCGATGGATTTATCGACGGAATTATTTTAATGGTGACTCCGTCGGCAATTCTATCGGTATCAATATCATGTTACTGTACGATTTGCCTTTTTTAATCCCATTATAATATTTTCTGTAATGTTGTCGATATATATTGATGGATCAATATATTCACAGATAAATTGTACAATGGTGTAATTCTATCGGTAACTGTGTTTGTAAAAACTTACACAGCATTGCACTATTTGGCTTTTTTTACTCTTTCTAGTCTGATTACGATTCTCTTTGTATATATCGATGACATATTTCCGTCGGTGTTTATCAATGGAGTTAGCGATAGACTAAAGCTCAGTAACAAAAAAAATTTAAAAAAATCAAACATTATGAAGTGCATGTGGCTAGCTAGTCAGAGGTTTTTTTTAATTTTACAGTGTGAAGTATTTCGAGTTAATTTTTATTTTGTGAAATTAAATTCATCATCTAATCCAGTCAAAAAGTTAAAAATTCATGTGAAGTTTATTTAGCATAATTAACGTGCCTTGAGGTTTGAACCAAAAAGTTGAGAACACACCCTTAGATGTAAGAACAACTTTTTACATAGCTATAATACTCAATATGGATATTTTTTATATTATTTTTAATTTTTTTAAAAAGTTGATCTAGTTAAATCAACTTTAATTTAATTTAATTAGATTAATATCTTTTTTTAATTTAAACTAAAAATCGATTTAGATGAAGTTTTAAAATATAGTTTCTCGTATCAACACGTAGGTGTAGCTGCTATTACTCTTTATGACCAATTATACGAGTGTAACAATAAATAAATAAATAAATACTCATTTGTGCAATATTCCTCGCAATGTAGGAGAGGGTCCCTGTAATTGATAGATGAAATCCCTGAGATGCGTGCCAAACGAAGACTAAATAATATGGCAACATGAGTAACTCCGCTGTGAGTGGCAACACACAAGACCGTCCTCCCGACCAATTACCCTCCATGGCCTTCCAAAAGCAACGACACGAATTATTACAACCCACATAGGACACTGCCAAGCGGTCCCAAATCCCAAGACATTACAATGACGTCATCATGCTGACTTCAACATGTCTAACCAAATGTTGACACGTGGCACCAGCTAGGCACCTTCATTGTATCTCGCCAGGAAGGTGCCTACGAAGGACAGCAGCTCAAAAGAATGAAAGATGACCATACTTTTGGATTAGATTTTTTACTTTATTATGAATATATTGGAAGCATGCCCCAGGCATAATTTATTTATGTCCCTCCCTCTCAGTACTACTTGTCAACCCCCCCTCTTGTACGCAATGAACTTCCCTGAGATTAACCCTAAACATGATTTCTCTTATTTCAATGAAGGTTTCGACCCGCCGGCGACTGAGTTTCAGGTGTCAGATTACCTCATGCTTGATGATGGATTTGGTGAAGATAATTCATCCTCACAAAGTATGGCATCATCGGAGCAAGTTCCAAGTGGTTCATCAAGCGGATATAGTGGTGCAACATCGAGAAATAATAGCATGCAAGTGATCATGATGCCCACTTTAGATTATTCTACTGCTACTAGTTCTTTAATTTGTTATTTTCTTAAAAAAAAAGAAAAATAAAGTATTCAAGATTAACTTTTTTCTGTTTCTTGGAGATCAAAATGATAATCTTGTCTGCTCATTAATCTTTAATTTGTATATTTTTATAGAAAATGCAAGAATGGAGTGAAGAAAAATAAGATAGAAGGGGGGCATAGAGTTGCGTTTAGAACAAAATCAGAGCTGGAGGTGATGGATGATGGATTTAAATGGAGGAAGTATGGAAAGAAGTCAGTCAAGAACAGCCCACACCCAAGGTAAGTCTGTTAAAGCACGATTATTCGTCGATTTATTTCAGAAGTTAATTAATCTATTGCCTGTGGATAAATGGACCTGACAGTAATCATCTGACAATGAATTTGATTAAATGGCAGAATGATTGTGCTGATTGATACATGCATTATCCATATTTACACACCCTTTGATCTCATGTACATAGGTCTATATATATGGCTTTGATAAGGCATTTCTTTACTTAATATCTCTGGACTCTCCCACAATTGTTATGCAGAACTGTTATGTTAGATAAGAAATATTTATTGCTCGATCAAGGACCCATTTCTTTCAAGTTCTGATTGATGGTTTTAGATATATTAGGCATAACTTCTCTCTAGTTAGCTTATACAGAACCCTTTTTTTATAATTTTATATGGATAGCCTTTATAAAACAATACTAGTTGTAGCCTTTGCAATTGGCACCTGGGCTGGCTCAGGCCACTGCATGCCCATACACTCACAGTAGAGAGAGCGATGGTGGCTAAAGGTAGTTGAAGAGCAAGGGCATCAATATTAATCACATCAACCAAAATACAAAGCCGCCCATGGTTTTATAAATGCACTCACATCTAAGCTAGCTAAAAGACATTTGCTTGCAGCACTGAAGGAGGCTGAAAGGCACTTACTACCACCGATTACGTCATCTACCACACGTATACCCACCTAGCTAGAAGACAGTAAAAAATGCAATATATGGCTATCATATGCTACGTCCACTCCAGTGACTCCACTATATATCCGCCGAGTGTGTGTTGTGTTGACTTTTCCATTGATTCGGCGACAGCCATATGTATAGATATGTCCAACCAGTTAAATCAGACATCTTTTGCAGCCACTGTGCTGAGAATGGTGAAGGGATGTGATGCCTCTAAATGTGTCCATGTATCTCTGTGTATATGCATGGGGTCCAGGAGCTTGCTGGGCAACTTGGAGAATCATCATATAATTCACCATTATAGAACAGAACTCTGTTTATGTGCTAAACACACACATTATTATTATTTTTTGTCTTTTAATTCGATCAATTTTTAAATTTATATATATAGACTTAAGTGTATGTTAAGTGTTGAAGTCAAGAATTAGGGTTAATCAATGCTTTTCACTTAACAATACTACTAGTGCTTGCTTGAAGAGCGAATGTTATCCGACTTCGTATATATTGCTTAAGGTTCATGTTTTAGATTCATTTAATGCTTTAACCTTTTGCGTCACGTAAAATTTAAGTTTAGAAATCAACTTCCTCGTTTATTTTATGAATTAAGGTTGATGATCATGATACATTCAAAGAGATATATTTCTCTAATATAATTTTATATCTAAGATTAAGCTAATTTTATCTTTGAACTATCATTTTTATAAGATTTTCAGTTCATTCTATTGGAGTTAACCTTGTGATGCTACTTGCAATCAATTCTGACAAGTGACAACTGCGCCTAAACCACACCACTCCAAGAAACTCTTTAATCACCAAGGATATATTTGATTGTGATGAACTATACAACGTATAATTGATTAATCATTATATTCATATAGTATTTGGTTTTATCAATTTGAAAATTGTAATTAAATGAATGATTAGAGACTATAAAGAGTACTCGTCATATTCTAAATCGTAAATAACATGCTATTATATGATTAAGAAAAATAAATAAAAATGTTGCAAATACTATTGACTGAGTTGAATATTGTAATTGTTCAGGAATTACTACAAATGTTCTAGTGGCGGATGCGATGTAAAGAAGAGAGTAGAGAGGGACGGAGAAGACTCGGCTTATGTGATAACTACATACGATGGAGTGCACAACCATGAAAGCCCTTGCATGGTGTATTATAATAACCAGATTCCTCTCGCGGTCCCTAATGCTTGGACCTTCCAGGATTCTTCTCCTCACTCTTCTTCCTCTTCCTAGTTAAGAATATCCACAGCCTTTTAGTACTTCACTTCACTTCACATCCTCATTTAGATATTGAGGATCACCATGCATGCTGTATTATGCTGGAGAAATTACCATGTAACTCCTTCTCTTTTTTTGATAACTGAGATTGAAAAGTTACTTAATGTATCAAAAGTAATTAGTGATAGTGATTTGTGTGAGTATTTCCAAGAATAAACACCGGTCTTTCCAGTTCGTGGGCTTGGTTAAAACATCCAAAAACATATAAGCCAGAGCAAAACTGAACGTATTGATAGATGGTAGTTCGGGCTAGCTGAATTCTGGGCCTATACATGTGTGTGTTTGCTTGTTTTCTTTTTTTTCTTCTGTGTATTCTTGTCTTCAAATCGTGAATGGGATATCTTCTCGGTCACCAGGAATAAACTATTTGTGCGTCTAAGCATATACGAGGTAGTATTTATTTTTATCAAGAAGCTGAAAAATTATGTTTTCAAGTTTCTTTTACTGTGGAATTTTTGTTTCGAGTGATGAAAAAAATCTATTAAACAGATCAAATGAGAGTACTATTAATTGGTTATTTTACGCTTATATAATAAAAATGATTATTTTACAACACAAAAAGGATCGCATAAAAGCGTTAACTTAAGATGTTTTTACACAATTAAAGATTGAAATTGCCAGTGAAGGAGCTGCAATTGACATGGACCGAGGAGAGAGTCAATCAAAATCCTTAATTATGCTCACATATTTCTCATTTGTATAGTAAACATGAAAAACATTTCAGAACCGAATACATGGAAACATAAGCTCCCTGAATGACCCAATCTTATTCATAGATTCACTTGCTGGAACTATACACTGTCCGTTGGTAAGAGGAGAAAGTTCGCTAAGAAAAAGGCTATCATTGTCCAAAAACTATTTTCGTATAATCCTCTTGTAATTATAAAATATATATGTAAGTGAACAAAAATCGACAGGTTGAGATGGCCGAGTTGGTCTAAGGCGCCAGATTAAGGTTCTGGTCCGAAAGGGCGTGGGTTCAAATCCCACTCTCAACACGCATCTATTTTGCTTCTTTCTTTAATCCCAAACTGGCCGATGGTCCCTGCTTGCTTGCTTGCTTGCAGAAATAATATTGATGCATGATTTTAAAGTTAAAAGCATATAAAATCAATAACTTCATTCAGTTTTTTTCATTATAAAATCAAAATTAGATATCTCTCCCTCATCCTCCAAATCCTTTGCATTCTATTCTTTTTTTAAATATTTCAAAGATGAAGTTAAAATGATTTGATTTTAAAATAATTTCAAAATGATTTTTTTTATTAAATATTAAAATGATGATATATTGGTTCAACTCAAGTTTTACGGCTTAATTCACAAAATTTACGGCCCATATTATAGACTACATTAATTTTAAAAATTTGTTTTTAAAACTTTTTATGATACGATAACAAAAATAAATGTTTGTAAAAATTGAATATTAACTAAATATCAAGATGTTTGTTTAAGACTGTAATAATTTCATAAAAAAATTGAAATAAATAATGATAATTAATTTTAAATTAATAAAATATTGAATGATGAAAAGAAAAAAAAATAAAAGATAAATTTAAAAAAAAAATGGAAAAAAAGAGTTTAAAATTAAAAAAAAAAATTGAGGAAGTACTATGTTGTCCAAGTTTATTTAAGTAGATGCTTCTACTTCGAACAATCTCTTAGTGTTTTAACAATGATGATTTTCATGAATTGTGAACTATTAACATATATTAAAAGTGCTTGTTATTTCATTGCAGTAATTAGCTGTGAAATCCTTTTGTCATTTACAATTTGATTCCAAGATTTTTTTTTAACATTAGGTTTAATATGGATTGAATTTCATAAATATTTCAATTTATATTTTTATGGAGTTACTCCAGTTTTATAATTCGAGTTTAATAAGTTAACTCGAATTGATTTAGGTTATTTTTTCTGTTCTTTTTCTTTAATTGAATGTTTTTCTCTCAATTCTATCTTTCAACATTGAGTTGATTAAGAATTTGGTTTCGCTATTGTTTTTTCTTTTCTTTCTATGAGATTATTACGGTTTTATTATCCAAGTCACAAGTTTTGTAGATTAGTCAAGTTAGCTCATATTTTTTTTAATTGATTTTTTTTTCAATTTCTTCTTTAAATGTTTGGTTGATTGAGAATTTTATTTTATTTTTTAAATTTTTTTTTTCTATAGAGTTATTATGATTTTGGTTTGACAAGTTAAATCAAGTTAATTTAGGTTTTTTTCATTTTTTTAATTGATTTTTTTATTTAATCCTTTAACACTAGATTGATCGGGAATTGTACTTTATAATTTTTTAATTTTTTTTATGGAGTTATCACGATCTTATGACTCAAGTCATTAGTTAACTCGATTACCTCAAGTTTTTTTATCCTTTATTTTATTTTTATTTTAAATTTTATCTTTCAATATTAGGTTAATTGAGAATTAAGCTTCATAATTTATTTTGGTTTGCTTTTTATGAAGTTATCTCGACTTCATGATTCGGGTCATGTGCTTGGTTGATTAACTTGGGTTAACTTAGGTGGTTTTTTTGTGTTCTCTTTTTAATTGATCTTTTTTAAACTTATCATTCAATATTGGATTGATTGAAAATCGAGTTTTATAATTTGTTTCAATTTTCTTTCTATATGATCTTATGACTAAGGTTTGACAAGTTAACCGGAATTGACTCGACTCATTTTTCTAATTAAATTTTGTTTTCAATTTTATCTTTCAATATTTGGTTAATTGGGAACTGAGCTTAATAGTTTTTTTTAATATTTGCTTTCTATATGCTTATCAGAGTTTCATGACCTGAGATGAAGATTTGATAAATTAACCTGAGTTGATCAAAGTAAACCCGAGTTGATCCAAATAAATCCAAGTAGATCTAATATGTTGTTATCACAATATTTTTTAAAATATTATCTTGATTTTATTTAGTCAAAATATTTTTTATTTGTTATTTGAGTTGTTTTTAAACTAATAAAGTTGAGTATTATATATATATTTGCTATAAAACATACTAGCAATACCTTAATATTTTTTTTTTCTTTGAATGAAAATTTGATCCAACCTGCATGCTACTGCAGGCAATTATCAAGTTAATCTAGTAAAAAAAACTTCATTAATATCCTCAAATAAATAAATGGTTACTTAGTTGAAAGAATTGTAACTATCTATAATTTTGTCCTTTTTTTCTTTTCTTTGTATGCGTAGATAAATGCTAGGACTAGCTTGAATTTAACATTTTTATCCCTCAACTATCACTAAAGAAGAATTGGTTCGAAAACAAAAGAAATTCTTATTCAAATTTGTACATTATGGGGATCTAATTGAAAAGTATTTTCATCTGGTGACCCAGTTGAGGATCAATGACAGTTAAGGGGACAAATATGTTCCTTTCCCTTTATTCATTGTTTATTTTTTTGAACAACTTTATTTATTATATTTTCTGATCTGATGATCTCTCTTTCCCAGTTTTTTATACTTTTCTCCACAGCCACACGAAAAGCTTAATTAGATTCAATTCAAACTCAGAAAACCACTTCTTTCTTTATTCCATATCGAATCCGAAGAGAAACCCACTTCTTGATTTTGTTTTTCTTGAAAAATTTGTCGCTAGATCTGTTGCTGTCATTGGGTCTTGAGAGGGATTCACTTTTATAACAGCTTTTTTTTTTTTCCTTTCCTACTCTTTTGGGTAATTTTAATACGAGAACAACATGAGCTTAGATCATTTCTAGGCTGCTTGAAATGTACTACTAATATGGATTTGAATTTGGGGATACCCATTTGGAGAATTTGTTGTTCTTTGTTGAGATTGAGTGTGTTTTATGGGACTTCTTTTGCTGGTTCGGTTTTGAAGGAGTGATTTACTTTTGTTTTGGAGAACAAAAAACATTACTACTATGTTTTGGAGGGACCGTGAGAGAGAAAACAAGGACCAAAATGGTGGACCACCTTGTGGTCAGGTTCGAGTTCTGATCGTTGGTGACTCAGGTAAATTTCTCTTCTTTATTTTGCACTCTCTCTTGATCAGTTTATTGGTTTTGCAATGCTTTTTTTCTTCCTGTGAAATTTTATGTAGGGGGATCCTGGTGGATTGTGCTTGTGATAAAAACCTTGTTTGGATGGCACATAGATAGTATTAGAGAGTTTATTGAAATGGTAGAAGTGAATATATTTAGTGGACTTTAAGTAGTAAGATATGCAATTTCTGCTGAAATCTATTGGAATCAGATGATATAGATTATGGATAATTTGTTGTATATATGTACACTTTCCAATATGACTAATGGATGGTCTAAATACTCCATGTTGGACGAGGAAAAGGTACGCGATGGGCATTGGGTTAATTGCCCTTTTGATGACATGTCATTGATGATGACTCGATAGTTACAATGTGTCATTCATGGTGTAAGATTTGAAGAGGTTGAGGGACACATTGATTTTGTTATAGACTTGCACTTCCAGACTGGTGTATGCCTTCAAATCTCCAGGGATTAAACTTCAACTCTGAACATCAAGACGATTCCTTTTGGTATTATCTTAACAGTAAAGTGAAATGTCAGCTTCTATTATCAACATATTCTGCCAATATGACGTGCAAGTTTAATTCTCAGGAATTCTATTTTGTTATGATTTTAATTGTACTGGAAATCCCGAGGAGCAGAATTCGGATTGAGGTTTGAAGAAGGAAAAAAAAACTGGAACTTGACCAATATTTATAAATTTATGTAGCTACTTCTGTAGCAGTTTTATGCACAGAAAATTAGCCTTTGTGATGTAGGAATAAGCTCTGGATTCTGTTCAAATAAGGGAAAGTCGAACAATTCCCTTTATGATTGTATTGGTGTCTTAGCATGGCAGGGGGGAGAGTAGACGTGTAGAGCATGTCATGTGGATGGCAACAAACAGTTCAGACTACTCTAGGTTTATGCATGCATGTGGGGCATGCGGGATGGGTGTAATAGTTGTTCTTAGCCATTAGTAATAATATATAATAAAAAGGTTAAAACAGTTGCCTGCATATTGATTCTCAAAAGAAGTTTGCCTTCTTGTGCTCAACTCCACATGCATTGTGACATGTTGGAGGTCCTCGGATTTGCTTGCATGATTTCTGGGTTGCTTGTATGAATTGAAAGTTGTTTTCTCCTCAATGTTCCTGACTATATCCCCCGCTTTGGTAGCTGAGTTCAAAATCTTTTTTTTTTTTTTATCCTTGTAGGTGTGGGTAAAACCTCACTTGTTCATCTTATTATCAAAAGTTCTTCCATCGCTCGCCCTCCACAAACAATTGGATGCACAGTTGGTGTGAAAGTAAGGTTTATCATGAATTTCTTACTTGACAGTAACTTGGTGGTATATTATTAGAGTTCAAAGTCTTAACTACGTTCTTACCTTCACTCCTTTACAGCATATTACTTATGGTAATTCTGGCAGCTCATCAAGCAGCATCAAAGGTGATTCTGAGAGAGATTTCTTCATTGAACTCTGGGATGTGTCAGGTCATGAGCGATACAAAGATTGCCGGTCTCTATTCTATTCTCAGATTAACGGTGAGTTCCATACTTTCTTCATGGTTAGCTGTATTTGCTATACTTCGACAATACATATTTAGTAATAACTGGCATGTATTTATGGCTGTGCATACATCAGTTAAAAACATTTTCCTCTCTTTTTAGGCATGCATGTCTGTTTAGCTATGATTACATATTAGATTTTTCAATGTGAAAAGATTTTGATAATTGTAGCATCTCTTTCTTGGAAACTTCTAGTAAGCATCCTTATTCATTTATATCTTTGGCAGAAGGCATTTGATTAGAATCAGGCATTTGCTATTTTGTGCCAGTCTTGTAGGAAGCAAGTTTGTGTTTACTTCCTAATTCAATGATTATTTTTCATTAATGATGTACTTGAAGGTGCAGTGCAAGTAGATTTAGAAAATGGTTTAGAGATTTGTTTCTACTCCTTGTCTGATAAATTGGGTTTTTTGGGGCAAATCTGCTAAGTACATGTGGAAATGATATTCCATAAAGCTTGTTAAGATAGCCACAACATCATTTTCATTTTCACTACCTCTTATCCAACAACATTCAGATGGTTCTTTTCTGATTATTCCTGTCATAACCACTGTGGCCCTTCACCTTGTGCAACTTGCAAGATGTGCTGTCTTTGATTCATGCATATGATTCTCGCTTTAAATTCTCCAGGGGTTATTTTCGTTCATGATCTCTCCCAGAGAAGGACCAAAACAAGTTTGCAGAAATGGGCATCAGAGATTGCTGCAACTGGAACATTTTCAGCCCCTCTAAGTTCTGGAGGTCCTGGTGGTCTCCCTGTCCCTTATATTGTTGTCAGTAACAAAGCTGATGTTGCTGCGAAAGAGGGTACTAGAGGAAGTAGTGGCAACCTTGTTGATGCAGCACGTCATTGGGTTGAGAAGCAGGGTTTGCTTCCTTCCAGTGAGGAAATTCCATTGACTGAGAGTTTTCCTGGAAGTGGAGGACTGATTGCAGTAAGCATCTCAACTTAAGCTTTCTGTTGTAAATATTTATTTAATGCCAATAGGAGTCAGTGTTTCTGTGTGTGAATTAATATTTCATGTAAATGTGAAAATTGTAAAATATAATAATATAATAATATTGGAAGAAAACAGCTGTCTCTTTTCTTTTTATTCTTGTATTTGCTCCTATTCTTCTTTGTGTCTTTCTCTCTCTGTGCAGAAGAACTTACCCTGCTCTTTTATGAGATCTCTCCTGTCTATCCGCTTGTCCCCATTATCACGAGACTGGTCTTCATGGGAACCTTTCTCTTGAGTTTCTTTCTCTTATCGTAATTCATTGTATTCACGAGCTTTCTTCCTCTTCTTCCACACTCACACTTGCACACTTCCACACAAATGACCACAACTAAATGGTCATCGTATGATAGCAAACTCAAGAAACAGAATCACAAATCTAGAGAAAACATTTTATTATTTATTGATGTTGCATGTCTAAGATAAGTGGCAAGTTGGTATAGCATTTCTTGTTTGTGCAACAACCATGCAGTTCTGTTGTTAGTTTTCTCAATGATTGGCATTTGGTGGTAGGGAGATTTCAGACTTATAAAAGTGATACTCTATAGAGCGATGCCTTTGTAGCGGGTTATGTGTATTTCTCAGGGTTTAGAATTTTAGTTATGATATTTTCTATTGTAGATCCCTTGTAGCTGGAATCCTGTGCTTTCCATCTCTACCTCTCTCTTTTCTTTCTTGTTCTTTTATTTTCTTAGTCTGAAAGTGTACTTTGAAAAAGAATTTATGCATTGAACTTTTGAGTGACAGAGAGTTCTAATCCAGGTGGTGAGTTTTTCTAAGCTTGTTTTTTCTATCTTGAAATTATCAGTAGTCAATGTAGTAGCTTGGCTAAAATTTAGGTAGTTGGTCTAATCAGAGGACTTATCCTTAGTTTACAGTTGGTACTTCTAGCATAGGATGTACGAATAAATGTGAAAGACAATTTTTTTTGAGTAAGAACTATCTCAAATATATTGTGCATGCTAGCCAAAATCATGGTCAGTCAACTTAATCCCATCCTCTTCATATCTGATATGAACTCTGCATAATGGTGTCTTTGTTAACATGGGCAGGCTGCCAAAGAAGCAAGGTATGACAAAGAAGCTGTGGTAAGATTTTTTCGAATGGTAAGTATTCAGCTCTTATATCTTCAGCTTTTAGTGTGTCTGTGTGTATTTATTTATTTATTCTTCATGCTGGACATTTTCCAACTTATGGATCAATTCTTTTCAGTTGATCAGGAGAAGATATTTTTCTGATGAACTACCCGCGTCAAGTCCATGGTCTGCTTCTCCAGTTCAGAGATCTGTCCAGCGTTTAGATGAAAATATAAGTGATGAGGATCCATTTTACAAGGCTACAAGGTAACCAGTAGTGATGATATTTCTGTATTTGTTTGCTGTGCAAGATATTCATGTATTCTATCTGTGTTCCACTAAACAAAAAGGTCACTGTTGTATAGATTAAGATGAAAGCTGCATTTCACAGTAAAGAGGAGGTCAAAAATAGAATTTCCTCATCACCAAGATACCCGGGGGGTTACTTTTTCTCAATGCTGAAAAGCTGCGTTGTGCTTGCATTGAAAATGCATTTTTGAACAGATCCTAAGATCATGTTTATTATGCACTTTGCTTTGTTGATATTTTTGCCTCCCAGAATCTTATTTGGATCTTTTCTTGGGGGGTATTGGGGGAGTGAGTGGTTGGTGGCCTACATTGATATGTTCTGCTTAAGAATGAGAGAAGAATTGTTGAAATTGTTACCTGATATTTGATTAATGTTTTTTTTTTTTTTGGCTTGGTGAACGGTGATACAACTTAGAAGTTTGGTTTGGGTGTTGCTATGTTCAGATTCTATTTTTATCATTTGTTATATTGCAGTGCATCATCTACTCGTCTTCTTCTTACTTTGATTTGTGTTCAATTGGGTACATGACCAGACTTCTGCTATTGCAGCTTAGTAGGCGACTCTTACAAATACAATATGCTCCCTCCCCTGCCAGCTCAACGAAATCTTACACCACCTCCAACACTTTACCCACAGCAGCCGGTTTCCGTCAGAGAGAGTTATGGCATTCCAAGATTTCCTCTGAGTGGTTCCCAAGAAATAAGCAACACTGCAAGATCAAAGCGCATGGATATTAACGTTTGATGATCTTTGGCTATGGCTTTGCCGGGCATAGGATGCACTCTTTCATGGGGCTGAACTTCTGCTTGTTAAAATGGAATTCTTCCTGTTCTGCTTGTAAACCGTTGAATTGATTCTTTTTCATGGCCTACACCGCTGCGAGTTTTAGAGTTACAGTGGTCACAATTTACATGTATATTGATTGATTGGTCACCCTGAAGTAAAGGCAATTATTCTCCACGGAACTTGTCTTTCAATCTGTGTTTGCTTTTGAAGAAGGAAAATATACTCTTGAACTGTTGTATCCTAGAAATTCTGCTACTGGTATCTTCGAAAGGATTCATTGTTGAAGTATACTGGCTTTCAATTTTCAATCCCTTTCCTCAATTCCGAAAGGGAAGGTTTAAACTGGCTTTCAATCTCTCTGTATCTGCATTGGATCCTATAGATTTGTAGCGATTATAATTTAAAGTGTTTTTTATTTAAAAATATATTAAGATGATGTTTTTTTATTATTTAAAAATTATTTTTGATATCAACATATCAAAACGATTTAAAAACACTAAAAAAAAATAATTTTGAATAAAAAATAAACACAATCAGGTTTTTATTTTATTTTCAATCAAACAAAAGATATCACAATCTCAGTAATTAAATATATTATCAACAATCACATTTAAAAGAAAAACATCCCGGAATTGGTATATCAATGAAATGCCGAAGATTCAAAGGCTATTCAATAACAATTTAGCATGTCACGTCGAGAGTTTAGGATTGCCCGTGATGAGCTATTTTCTAATTAAAATATTGATTTAATGTAATTTGTCTTTATCATATGATCTTCAATACTTAAAGTTAGTTAAGATGTTATTGATTTCTCACTAATTTTCCCTCAAATCAGATTAGTAAAAAGAGTTATTTAGGTGTTTGGCACAAGCGAATCTCTAACTCTCTCTCTCAAGACATCTTGAATCTCCCCTGATATTAGAACTGGAAAACTCAGAACTCTTGGACTCTTGTTACACGCTTGCATTAAAAGATTGAAGCATGTATTTTTTTCTACTGCAGAGCCGAGATCTCTATAATTGATGATATATAAAAAAACTATACACTGGTTTTATATAATTTATACATCTATATAAATATTTTTATAAATATACTAGATATTTACATTAAATATCTTATAACTTAAATATATACTAGATATTCTTAGATATTTCTTAAGATATTAATCTTGAGCATGAAAAATTAGAAAGCTCATTTCTTTAATCAACATGAGTTAACACAACATAAATCCAATACAAAATTTAAATCAAATTTAAAATATATTTAAGTGTAAAAAATGATATTTATTTTCCCCGTCATATATATTCAAATATTATACTCACATAAACATTAAATTGTTTTTTTTACGGGTGTAGTTTTTCAAATCCAGTTTTATCAGCCAATAAAAATCACCTTAATCTTTCTCCTCGTAAGTTTTTCAAGTCTCATCCATGATACTCAGCTAGTAGTTTACACACACACACACACACACACACTGCTGGTTAATAATATGTATCATATTACTGAGCTTCGTGAGCAACAGTACTAGAAATCTGTTTAAACAACAAAAATAAAATAAAATAAAATAAAACAATGACAAATAATTAGTTAAAAAGGCGATTAACTAGCTAGGTTTGCTTAAAGTTCATCATGACTGCTCTCCTGCTCATCTGAATTGGATTGCCTATTCTTCACCTTTTCTGCCGCTTTATGTATTGCTTGTAGCATCACTTCTGCAGCCGATTCAGCTGATATTTCAGCTGTCCTTTTGCTTGTCCTAATACATTTCTCCACGACCTTCTTCATCATTTCACCCCCACCATTTTCACTCCTAGTACTCTCTTCTTGATCAGCGGTTCTAAAACTGAGCCAAGAAATATGAAAAACAAAAGAACATTAAGAAAACCAAACCTCAAATTACTAATTAGAAAGTAATGGTCGTTTCAAGGGGAAAAAAAAAAACTCAGATGGTATTTTTTTTTTATCTTACTCTAAATTTGGAGGATAAAACTGTATCTGCAAATCACGGATGATGATTTTGACTTTGTCCCAAGAATTACCACAGGATCTCTTCAACAAAGATATCTGATCTGTTACTATCCTAGTAAGATATGGTGGCTCTTCTTGCATCTCTCGGGAAACATGATCTCCATCTCCAGCCACTGAAGGGATCTGAGAAGAGAGAATAATGAACAAGAGAACAAACGATATGGTGATTCTTTCACATGTATCCATTAGGATCGCTTAATAATTTGGAGGATTAAAAAGCAGAAGGGTTTTCTATCACAGTAGAACTGATCATTCTGTGTAAGTGGGGAGGTTCTTTTGAAATGTTATGCGCGTTCCAATCCCATACAGGGAGTGACGTGAGGGTAGCATAATTCCGTGCAGATAGACTCGTAGTTATTTTAAGGGTTTTTTATTTAAAAATATATTAAAATAATATTTTTTTATTTTTTAAAAATTATTTTTAATATTAACGTATTCAAATAATTTAAAAATACTTAAACAGTATTGATTTGAAATTAAAAAATTAAATTTTTTTTTAAAAAACCTTTTAAATGTAAAAATAAACAGTGTTTTAAAAACGTTGTTGGGAGATGATCTGATACAAGCCAGGTGCAAAATTGCAAGATCTGCCTCCTATTACTAGGCCAGCAAAATTATAGCACAGGAGGAGTGACCAATGAATAGGCGTGAATAGATTTGAATATGGTAAAAATGAGATGAGCCCCATCATAGTGTACCTATAGTCTCATCAAATATATATTTCTAACATATAAATCTGTATCCTTTTTAAACTATTACTTTTAACCCAGAGTCTAAGACGGTGTAATCGTTACCCCTCATAAATTATTTTAATTATATAAATATTTTAAAATGGTTATTTGATGGAGATAAAAACAAAACAAAAAAGTACAGCGACCTGTCTATTCGGGCCTTGCCCCAAACGACAACTTTGCTGCTGTCCGCTAACAACTCGCCGACAGCTTGGTTGTCCACGAAGTTGTTTGGGTCTTGGCTGAACAACAAACCGTGGACAACTAGGTTGTTAGCTACGTTGCTTATGCCTTGGCCCAAAAACGAACAGCGGATAGTCAAACTACTAGATAGGTTGTCCTTACTGGTTATTTTAAAAAATATATGTTGCTTTTAATTGTAAAAAATTTAATTTTTTAAAAAAAATATGAAATCAAGAACTGTAACATTAAAAGAAGATATATGATTTAACTTTTAAGTAACATACAAAAAAACTTATTTAAACTATCTCAAATATTATATAAAAATCAAATTATAAAAATCTCATTTTCAATCCAAAACACCTAGAAAACAATCTAAAGACATTGTTAAACCAATCCATGGTCACCAAAAAACCGCTCAAAAACCCGAAATCCACTCTGAACAAAAATTCTTCTAGAGCTCAAATATATTATTTTAGGTGTTTTCAAGGTAAAAAAAAAATACCTAAATGTAACCTCTTTCATCATATGAAATCTTTTGACACAAAAATCAACCATTTTGGTGGTCAGAATCTTCCCCAACAACTATTTTCTCTCTCTAGATCGAAATTTGGCGAATCCCTCTCTCTCATTCCAATAGAAAAGGACTAAAAAAACAAAAATAAAATTAGGTACCAAAAAAGGATCGGTCGTCTTATACCTAAAAATATGGGGGATTAAAATGAAGTTACAACAAAATGTTCAACCCGCCCCTAATGTTACCCGAGATTTTCACTTCAGTCCCTTAGCTTTCAATTCAATCCTCCCTCCTAAAAAAATATGCAATTGGGAGCTAATTTGGGCTCCAAATAGCCAAATCGTGCAAAATAAAATTCAAGAACCAAGTTGAAAATTTTCAAAAAATGAACTGCTTTAATCCACTGTAAATTGTAAAAGAGTGCACAATAATCTTAAAGGTTGATGCCTTTTAGATTTATATAATTTGCTATGTTATTTGAGCCTCGTCACTCGGGTTGGATGTTGATCCAAACCTAACTATCCCAGGTTGTGATGAAATCATAAAAACTTTGAATTGAATCTAGGTCTTTCATGATTACTTGATGAGCCATGTCAAAACTTGATCATTGTGTTATGATAGGATAAAGTGACTGGACTTGGTCACTGTTTAATGAGTTGAAAATGTGGCCTAACTTGGTCATTCTTGTTTGTTTTGGTGTTTTGCTATGCTATTGGTAAAAAGGTTGGCGCTTGCGAGTAATTGATGAGAAATGTTGGTGCCCACTAAAAAATAAGTTGACGGGAGATAGCCATTGACAAGAAAGGTTGGATTGTACTGACAGCTCGTGCATAAACACATAAGGTCGAGCAACCATGTGAATTTTTTAGAAGTCGTCATTATGCATTATGGTGTATGCCAATATTAGATTCCAATGGGTTAAGCTAAAAAAATACATAGCAAAACATGTTGTCCTAAAATAAATAGCTTTTTATCCTTATAATGAACATGGTCAGTTTGTTCGGGTATGGCTTGCAAGCATGGCCTTCTTCTTTATAGGCTAGGCACATGAGCCCATCTAGATTCATACACCTAGTTTTTTATATATAGATTTTAAATTTAGATCTATTAAAATTGATTAATTAAAAATAAGTTTTTTCTCATTTCAATCGCTTAATAAAACGACCACAATATACTTGGAAATTTTTAAAAAAAATTGGCATCAAATGGTATTTTTATATTTTCACAATGATTTTCCGTTATTATAATGTCAGCTGAGGGGTAATTTGATATTTTATGAAATATAAAAATAATAAAGAATTAAAAAGCACGGTGAAACAACTAAAATACCCTTAAAAACAAAAATTTTAAAATTAAGTCAAGGGACCTTTTCATCTTTTATATATATATATATATATATATATGGTGGCGGACGTGTGGTGCACTCTTTGGTGCATGGGATATGCCCGCACCCTTCAAACAGTGCCTATCTGCATCCAAAAGTTATATTTTTTCATGTTATTGAAAGTGTCGTTGCGTTCTTTTCCTGGTGGAGCAGTGCATGTCGGCGGCGACAATTTAGTTTATAATTGACGGATCTTTTTTTTTTTTCCTTCAAAGAGGTTAAAGTTGAATAAAGACTAAAGGGTTAGGAACAAAAATTAAAAATAAAAAGAATAATGACTAAAGTTGAATTACCAACAACATAGATGACAAAACTATAATTTTCAAGGGATGAGAGAAAAAAGAAAGGAAAAAAAAAGGATCGTTGGTGACAAACCGAACCATCAAAGCTGACACACGCCGCTCTACATGGAAGAGGACACGACATTACTTCCAACGACTTGACTATTTTTGGACGCTGTGATGCACCGCACATGTTGTCCAAAGTGCTCAGGCTCCTCCTATGCACCTGTTCTTTTTATTTTAGGTAAATATTAAATTATCCCCGAGCTTACTTAATAGTAACAATAAAATTATTGTAAAAAGATGAAAAAATCCATTGATTTTATTTTTAAAATTCTTACTTTTAAAGATATTTTAGTTATTTTATCAATAAAAAAATTATTTATCTCTGATTAATTTTATCATTCCTAATAAGCTAGGTGAAAAAAACTTTAAAGAGTTACAAGTTAGTATTAATTTTTTCAACTGTTATGACACCGTGGAGTGTAAATGAGATAGTGTTTTTCAAAGGGCAAGTAGTTCTTTTTAATTATTCAAAAAATATATTTAATGCTAATTTTAAAAAAAATACATTAATTAATTAACGTAAGCTCAATTTCTTTGAGACCTGGAAGCGTTGCCGTAATAAGAAAAATTCATTCTCGAACCAAATAAAAAATTAAAAACCCACCCCTCTCAAACGAAAAACCTTAAAAAGGAAACGAAAAGAAAAAATAAATTCTTAAATATTGAAGGTAATCTTTGAAAGCTAGTTTAGTTATCTACTCTGGTTCGATTCCTTAACATCACCAAACTGCTTTTGTTGTCTGAAACTTTAGAAATCAAGTTCTACTTTAGGTTTTGTCATTAGGGTTCTTGATGAAGTTCGAAAAATATTGAGCTTTAATAAGAAATTTGTTCTTCCTCTTCTTCTTCTTCTTCTTCTTCTTGTTAATTTGACCTTGTTTGATTTATTTGTGAGCCACAGTATGTCAGGAGAAGAGGAAGAGAATGCGGCCGAGCTCAAAATCGGAGATGGTAATACTCTACCTTTGAGTCTTGATATCAGTTTTACGTGCGATTTAGCAGATTTTTTTGATGATGGGTTTTGTTTTCTTTTTAGATTTTTTGAAAGCCAAGTGCTTAATGAATTGTGAAGTTGCTTTAATTCTTGAGCATAAGTATGAGCAGCTTCAACAGATGTCTGATGATCCTATGAATCAAGTATCCCAGTAAGTAATACAGCTATACTGTTCTGAAATTACTGTGCTGTGCATCTTTCAAGTCTGCGTTGCCGTACTTGTGTGTTTGTGTTCGTGTGTGTGATATGTGGCTGTATTGGTTGAGTAGCTTTTGACTTGTTTTGAGTTTAGCATATTCACAGACGGGCTTTCTGGTTTCTGTTTAGTTGGGTGGCATAAATTGATTCTAGAGGGGAGATGATACAAAAATCATGCAAAGCGTCTTCTTCTTTTCTTTTTTTTTTGTTTGATTAAGCTAATTGAGCATAGATTTTTCAATCTCTTCTTCTCGTGTTGAGGTTGTCTAAATCATCTTAATGACAGTGAGAAGCTTATGGTCACACAGCTGCTAATCCCATCTTTCCTCTTTCCCCAATTATGATGTGTCTGTTGATTACTTTGATAAATAGGTTTAGTTTAAATCATGAATGTAGGAACTGGGAGGTCTTTGATGCAATGTTTTGGAGGTAACTTCATTGTAAAAATTAAATGATACCAATAAAGTTTTCCCCTGCTGGGGAAAAAAAATCTGCCCCTAATGGTTTGTCAAACAAGGGTGAAAACTGACGAGGTTTTGCATGCCTTAAATATACGTTTTCTCTTTTCAAATGTGCTTAAGTATTGTTTGTCACTGCATTGCAGAGTATTTGAGAAATCACTGCAGTATGTGAAACGCTTTAGTCGCTATAAAAATCCCGATGCTGTCAGACAAGTTCGAGAGTATCCTTGAACTTTAAAGAAATTCTAGAGTATTTGATAATGTTGAGGGTTTCCTTTTAATTATTCTGTCGTGTTTAGTTACCATGGATTCAAGTTTCTAGGATCTCACTTACTTTTATTGAGCGGCTGATCAAAGGACCATGGCAATTATTTTTCATCAGTAAAAGATGGGGGTGATTTGTTAGTTATAGGATGATGCACGTAATTGGTTTATAGTTTGTGTTCAAATTTCTAGTATCTTGCAGAATCTTTGTGAAAACTTAACCAGCATCCAGAATTCTTAGCCGATACCAATTGGCTGAATTTGAGGTAAATTACAGTTACACGATGAATTGAGATTTATGTTTCTACTCATGATACAGAATATCTTAACTTGCAACTATCTATTTTGTAGCTTTGTGTTCTTGGCAACCTTTGCCCGGAAACAGTCGAGGAAGCTATTGCCATGGTACCTTCTATCAAGGTTAGTCCTTTCAGACATTTGGTTTGGCCCTTCTATTTAAGACTACTTCTCGTTAGATCAATATACAGTGATAATGAAATCAACAGTGGAGACAAACAAATAAATTGATGCATGCTACCAATCCAGGCACTTTTCTCCCTCTCTAGTTCTTTTTTTTTTTAAATAAAAAATAAAACCAAGAACTTATGTTATGCTGACCATTTTGTTGGGGTTTTATTGGACAATGAATGTAGCCATTTTTCATGGTATTACTAGGCACTGTTATATTATGCGATTCTCATCATTCAAAGAACCTTTATGAACCAAATGTATTTTTTAATGTACATGAAAGCCGGACTCACAATGATGAAGCAATTGAGAAAATGTTGAATGAACTGTAATTGATGAATAAATCTGATTTGAACGCTAATTAACCAAATGTCTTTGTTATGTAGACCAAAGGCCGAGCTCACGATGATGAAGCAATTGAGAAAATGTTGAATGACCTGTCATTGATCAAGAAATTCGAATAGGGGCTACTATATCCCCTTCCTTTTCAATCTGGATGGTTGTCATCTGAATGTTAAAGGCTTTTTTGCTTTTACAAGAATGAGAGTGGTTTCAGCTGTTGATGGCTATCAGTATCGTTGTAAATTTCATCTGAGCCAAATGGTTTATACATCAGTCCTTATGGCCATGTACTGTGATACTGCTCTCACGTGACATTTGGTAATACTTGCACTTGATATCAACTGCCTATTCGAATGTTACAGTTCAGTCTTTGTTTTGACCCGTTTATAAATAGCTATATGATTTAAGACAAACTGAACCTAGAATTTACTAACTGCTGCATATTTTAAGTTAGCTATTTAGTTTGATGGAAGATATTTTAAGTTAGCCATTTTCGTTTCATGATTGTTTGAGAAACTCAACCAGGCGTCCACGAGAAATTTTTTAAAAAAAGAATAGCCTTTTCTAGTAAATGGATTGGAATATTTTGCTTTTAAAAAGACTCAGATTGATAAAATTCTGAGCCATTAGATTTCAGATTCTCTTGAATTAACATGTTGAACTGTCGTAACGCCTGATTGATTGCTCAATTTCTTTATTTCTTCACTCTATCTGTCCTGGGGTGTTTCTCGACAAGTACTTCACATGAGTTCTGACTTGTTCCATGTTCAGAGGACCTTTCACTTGCAAAAAATTAAAAACCCTTGCTGTCTTGGAGGAGAGAAACGAGGAAAATTCCGACCATGACAACTTCAATGTGAACACAAACGTGTAACCAAGAGTTACCAGCTTAGAAGAGCTTGAACAACTTGACAGTACCTAGCAATGTCTGGTCTTCATTCCCAGCACCCAAACTTTCCCCAGCCTTTTGCTGTACAAAATGATTCTACACATTAACTATTATCAATACCACAGAAACCGAGAACAACAAAATACAGATCACTGTTACTAATCAATCGCAAAAAAAAAAAAAAAACTGTATCTTGGATCTCTACTCTTCAATCCAGCAGTATTGTCACACATCACGAGAAATAGCCATGGTGAATTGACTCATGCAGGGGTTTCCCAAATTGTACCAAAACAGCTTCCTCTGCCACAATCCAGCCATTGGTTTTGGATTTTTCTTTATCAAATGAGTTCGAACAACCCTGAATAAACATAGAACATAAGAATTTTAAACTCAATCAGGTAGTGAATGCATAAGAATCCGGTTCAATTAAAAAAGTTCAATGGATCTGACTTTTGCCTTTTTTTGTGATTTTTTTGCTTCGAGTATGAGAGCATTAGTGAATACGGTCCAACAGTATTTTTAAAATTTCTTGAAATTTTATTTTAGTATTAAATTAATTTTTTTCAGTATTTTAATATTCAAAATTAAAATAAAAAACCTCAAAGTTTATTTCTTTAAGTATTTATTAGTTCATTTAAATCCCACTCTTTAAGGAAAAATGCCACGTTTACAAATAAACCATCGAACTGTGAGTTGAATACACATACATTTATGACAGGATAAGCTTGAAAAGAAAAACTGCAACGATTTTTCTCAAAATCTCGGAGGAACCTTGACATGAATATGGATTTCTAAGGGATGCGACCGCGCGTTTCCTCTACTCCGTTTCATCCACACCACATTTTTCATTTTCCATGGCAACAATTATATTCTCCAGCAAACCCCAGGTTAATTTTCAGGACGTTATTTGAAAAGGAGCAACCTGTGTTAAGGAGTTTAACACACACTGCCTGCTATCCTGCCCCTATACAGAACATAACACGATCAAACCAAAAGCAAAACTTGGATCACAAGATTTCCCATCCCAGACTTTAACCAAGACCTGTATTTCTATTGCTATTATTTACAAAGGTCGAGTTCCTGGCACAAAATAGGCCACATCACTTCCTAAGATCTTTACAAGATAAAATTAGTTTAACAAAGTGTGATGATCAATCTATAGTGTATAGCTCTCAATTCCATCTCTTTGAATTCTTCAACCCTTTTGACTTTTGTTTGGCAGCCTGAAAGGCCTGCATTTTTTGTTTCTTCCGAGCTTCCTTCTCAGCCTGTTACCAAAGACAACAAAAACTTGGCTCAAATCACCGCCATTGTTTACTTTGTAATGGGAGTAAACAAGTGGCAGAACTCACCTTCGACATCTTGGACTTGGCCTTTATTTTGGGAGCCTTGTCCTCAAGCTCCGCCTCGCGTTCAAGCTCTCTCACCCTTGCATCCAGATTTTTCTCCAGATAATACTATGAATCACAAAAATTTGGAGCCAACCAACCATTAACATCCTACATTTAAGATTAAAATGAACCCAGACTTCTACTTGTGCCATACGTGCAGGATTAGTAAGAAACTTTGATTTCTTAATCTTCAATGTATCAAGCAGTGATTCGGGGTAAAAAAAAATGTGGCCTCACAATATGATCACCCAAGTTCCATAATAAATTTTTTTACATGAAACAGGCATGAAAATATATGGCCCCCCATCTTAGAAATAAATATTGTGACTTTACTACTATCACTCTAGGTGAATAGTATGCCAGAAGATGCATAGTTGTAAGATGAAAGAAGGGAGAAGCAAAAGGAGGACTTACATTGTAATCGCCTGCATAATCCTGTAACTTGCCGTCTTTAACTTCCACTACTCTATTAACTATTTGCTTTATGAAATACCGGTCATGAGAAACTGTAATAACTGTGCCTTTGTATTCTGATATGGCCTCCTGATGTCACAATAAGTCATATATCGACCATAATATCTACAGCAAAATAAAATGTAAAAGAAATGGAAACAAAACAAATATGTAAAAGACCAAACCTCAAGCATCTCTTTTGAAGGTATATCCAAGTGATTTGTTGGTTCATCCAAAACTAATAAAGTTGAAGGTTTAACCATGAATTTGCAAAATGCTAGGCGTGCCTGAAGGAAACAGAAATACAACACTCAAAACTTCAAGCTTCATTAAAAGAAAAGAGAATAAAAAGGGAAGACAGCAAAATTAAAAGAATTAGTATAGAAAATCACGTGGTATAATGTGTTCCAATGTTCCATTGATACAAAACTATAATAACGAACCCACTCGACCAATAACAACAATCTAGTCATCAAGTATCAAAAGTCCAAAAGCATATTGAATTTGTCCATGCGATATATAGAAGTGCAAATATGTTAAAACTTTGGTGAGTTTTATTATTTTTTGTGGATAAAATATACTTGCAAATTATTACAATCAGTGAATATTCAGAGTACAGCCACTAATAGGAATCATGTTCAGTTTAAAATATTTCCATTTCGGAATATCTCCAAAGTGTAATATTTGTGATTTTATTAGTTGTGAACTCTACTTCTAATAAGTTTAATATTCGTAAGTAAATGAGCAAAAGGGAAGTAAATTAAAAGCAAAATGACCAACTAAATTCTAGGAAGACCAACACAATTAGATGATTTTATTAGCTTTAATCAAAACCAACCACTAAAAAGATATAATAATGGTTTATTAGCATATCTAAAGCTTTGATAATTGTACTCTGTCATCTTTAGAGTGATTTCTTGCTAATGATACCAACATAATAATATATTCACTTCCTTTTCACTATAGATAGTATTCTTAGGTTCAACACGAGTACATGCTAACTAGTTAGTTCATGGATATTTATGACGCCAAATCTATAAAAAATGAGCAAGCAATTTAGAGAGATCTAACGTGACTTTCAAAACCTAAAGCTATTCATCAAAAATAAAAGGAAGATCTATCATGACAGGTGAGGATAGGAGACAATGTATAGGGGAGCCAGGAGAGTTCATACAAGGCAGATACAATGGATAGGAAACAATGTAAATCGGAACTGTATTTGTTGGTGTAAAATGAAACCCTTAATTGAGAAATAAGTGTATTTATAGCATAGAAGAGGTGGCCTTCACCCATAAGAAAGTTCTTGCAGTGAAAAAATAGTTGATGAAGAGGAACTAGAGTTTGATATATGTCACAGTGACATGTGATTTGATATTGAGTATCTATGAGTACAGAAAGGAAAAGGTGGCCATGCCAAATCCCCTAAACTCAAACCTTAAATTCCTTCTGCAAATATCTCAAGAATCCTATTCATCATGTCTAAAGAAAATAATACAAACGGATAGAGAAGAGGAATTATTTATGTGTCACATGCCCTGTGCTTAGAACAGAGTGCAAACTATGATATGCATTATACCTAGGAGAATATAACCTAACTTCATCTAGCTATATCTTGTGGATAGGGTAATCACACCGTGCTTGTATTGTCTTGTTGAACTAAACAGCATGTATCAAGAAGCATCAACAATCATAAATCGCATTGAAACAAACCCAGGTATCCATCTGCTTAAAAAGGACTACAAAACTATTGACCATGAGAGCTAATGAAGGAAATATTGTTTCTCATCTCATCCAATTTTTCAGTTTATAATGAATGTTAAACACGTGTTGTATCATGAGCTCCATACAAATTAAAATCTACTACAGAATAGAAGAATTTTTCAACAAATGGACGGGAAAAGCAAGACAAATTTCTGTCAAACAACCAATAGAGCATAGAGTGTGCAAAAGAACAAAGATGTGAGATTGAAGATTTTATAAGAGAATCTCAATTTAGTTTACCTTCTCTCCACCACTCAAAAGTGAAACCTTTCTATCAAGCATATCCACTTTGAAGTTACAACGACCAAGGAGTCCCTTTATATCATCAAGTCTCCAGTCCTCCGCAACTTCTTCCACTGTTTGAAGTACTGTTTTATCTAAATCAAGTGCCTCAGCCTATTAAGTGAATAGATTATACTCAGTTGATCTGTTTAACAATTAAAATTAGCAAAAAAACATGAAGGACAAGAAAGCCCATGATTAAAAGGAAATGGCATCTGATTGAGGAGTGTAATGCACCTGGTTCTGCTCAAAATAATTTGGTAGTACATTATGTTCCCCAAGCACAATTTCACCTCTACTTGGCTTCTCTAAACCCATGATCAGTTTCAGTAAAGTACTCTTCCCACATCCATTTGGACCAAGAATAGCAATTTTTTCTCCTCTTTCTATCATGAGATTTGTCTTATTAAAAAGCACCTGGAACAAAAGCAACCTATAACCATCAATAACATGTCTAGAAGATCAAAGGGAAAAACAGAACTCAGTATTTCAAAAATCATCTGCCCTGTAACATGGCTTACCTTATCCTCATAACCAAATTCCAAATTCCTAATTGCAACAACAGATCTTCCACTTCTCCCACGCTCTGGGAACCTGATCTTCATTTGTTTGCGTTGAAATGGCTTCTCTATTTGATCCTCTTCTTGAAGTCTCTCCAGTTTCTATGATGATGAAAAAAAAAATGTTTAAGAAATGTTAGGTGAAACTGAAGCAGCCAGGCAGGTTGTAGAGATTAGATGACCACAGTTGGTAGGGAAAGACCACTCTAGATATATATAAAAAAAATAGGATAGCTTTAAGTTTTTTTAACTGGGTTACCAGTCAATCCTACTTCCTTAAAATGATCTAGTTACAGAGACATAATAACAAGGAATAGTTATAGATTTGGTAAAGCACAGCAAAATTTCATGTGTTGGGTGTGGTAGCTTATATACAAAACACACGTAGTGGTAAACACCACCAAACACAAGTAGTAGGTTAATTTAAAAGAGAAGGAGACTATATCAGTCTAAACCACTAAAGAATCCTGATCACATTTGATTTTCTGAATTCCACTTGTCTTTTATTTTGAGCGGGATGCAGATATGAAAGGCATTACACCACTAAGATGTTCAGATTTTTAATAAAATTAGCACAAGAACCATCTCCAGAAGTTATACTACTCCACAAATGCATTGCAATTTTAAATATTGTAATTGCAACATTTAGATAACAGTAAGAAATGCAAGAATTGGTCTAATGGAAGGGAACATGCTAATATACCAGAGCATAGATTGAATATTTCTGGACAGTAGCTCATTAGATATCAAGAAGGTATTTGAAAAATAACCAAGAATAGAATATTTCAAAATGAAGTTTGATAAAAGAAAAAAAAATGGAGCTCTTTGAACCTCACTGTACCTTCTCAGCAGAAGAAGCACGGCCAGAGTTTGCTCCTGAACCTAGCCTACTTATTAAATCTCTCGTGTGCTCAATTTCCCTTTGATGCTTCTCCCAAGCAGCAAGCTGAGCTTCAACCCATTCTGCTTTTGATATGATGTATTGAGAATAATTTCCCTCAAATGTCCTAGACACACCCATATCAGTTTCCACAATTTTTGTACACAATTGATCAAGAAAGGCTCTGTCATGAGATATGATGACCATCGGCACATCTTGCTTCTGGAGATAACCTTCAAGCCACTCAATAGTGTCAAGGTCAAGGTGATTTGTGGGTTCATCCAAAAGCAACAAATCTGGGTCCTGCAAATTTACAAGTTAAAATTTAAGTCAACTACCAACCATTTATTCCAAAGATCACGAAACATTTTTAGATGTAAATGAGCAACCGTTTTTTGTTGCTTCACAGCTCAAGTTAAGTTACTTTACATCATAAAGTGATAGAAATAGAAAAAAGTAGCCCGATTTTCAGTTATAACCAAGCTGCATCCACTAGCCATCAATTCTTCCAAAAGAATACAAGCATGTTCAGCAAATTCCGATATTTCCAAATAAAAAAAGTAACAGTTTCAACTACAACACTAATGCCAATCTATTTCCTGCAAGCAAAAATAAAAAATCACCGCACCATTCTCTTGGCAATAAATCAGTGTCAAGTAAAAGCATCATACTTGAACATTCTAGACACAATGAACTCAAACTTATCATTGAATCTTATACGCCTGTATTTTACCAAAGAAAAACCAAAACCACATTATACCTGCAGCAAAATCTTCCCAAGCGACATCCTCATCTGCCACCCACTACTGAAAGCAGCCACCAACCTATCCGAATCCTCAGGGGAAAAACCGAGCTGAGGCATCAACTTACTAATCTTTGCATCAACTTCATCCAAGTCCACAGCTTGTGCTCTTCTCTGCAACAAATCAAACTCATCCAATAACCTCCCCATCAACTCCAAATCCTCCACAGATCCCTCTATAGCCTTTTGCACCTTCTCCAATCTCTTAGCGATCTCCATTTCCTCTTTAAAAGCACTCATAAACTCTTCCTTCACAGTCCTACTCATAGAAACTTCAAACTCTTGACTCAAGAACGCAATCTTCATATTAGCTTTGGCTTTAATCACATTTCCTGAATCAGGCTCCTCTAGCCCAGTCATAATTCTCAACTGGGTCGTTTTGCCTGCTCCATTTACACCAACTAATCCAACTTTCTCACCCTTTTTCACTTCCCAAGTCACGTCTTTCAAAACAGTAACACCTTTATAACTCTTGCTTATATTTTCTAGCTTAATACCTGAAGATATCCCTGAAGCCCCACGGTTTGATTGCTTTCTTAAGCGGTTCTTGTCGAAATCAACATCCGAATTGCTAGAAAACAATGAATCTATGTCGGTTTCGGGTTCGGCAACAGATGTTTCTACCGTGGCCGTTGATAAGCGTGCTTTGATTTTAGAATTCGGTCTTCTGGTAGGGAAGTTGAATGAATTAGTGTTGTTTATAGTGAATTTAGTGGATAAGAGAGATGGGTTTGGTTTAAGAAGTGAGGGTTTTTGTTGAGGATTGAAAAGGGTTGCGCCGGTGAAGAAGGTAGAGTGGAATTTAGTGGACAAGTCCATGTTAGGTTGTGAGAAATTTGAGGGGAGATGATGGGTTTGGGCGGGAGAGTGTTCCTCAGGGCGGGCAGCGGTCTGTGTCTGTCTCTGTGTCTGTGTCTGTGGAGAGAAGAGGACCACTCAGGCCATGAAAGAGATACTGTTGCGTTGTGTAGTGTTGTGTGTGATGGTTTTGAAGCTGTTGATGGTGTTGATTGATGTTAATTGCCAAGGGAAGATTGTAAAGAATTTTCCCCTTTGTTTTTCTTTCTTTCTTTTCTTTTCTTTTCTATTTTTTCTTTTCTTCGGGGAGATGGTGTTATTTTCAGTCTTGCCACTCTGTAGCTTAATATTAAAAAAGATTTATCACCCACTTTAACTTAAGGTTAAAAAAAATCAATTTTTCAAGAGTTTTGTGTATCCATTTTTTAAGTTATTTAATTTAAAATATATTAAATACACGATTTCATTATTCGTGCCTCATAAAATTTGGATCAAGCACCGAGAAATAAAAGAAAGGATGGATTATTCATAAAATGCATGTCTGAGATTTTCACTGTTGGAAAATTTTGTGGCCATGGAAACAGATAACGCTCGTGCCAAAATAAAGTTCCGTGGCCCAAATTCTACTGACCGAGCTCGGGCTTCTTCTTTACTCTGTCATCTGTTGACACGTGTTATTTCAATGGAAACCTCGTCCCACGTGTTCAAACTGTAAACTAAGACAGAACAGATAGAATCATGTTTTCTTATCTTTTTCTTACATAGCGAAAGGTATGCAATCTAGAACCCACGGATTTCTTTTCGATCGGGCCCAATATTTTATTGAAATAATTACAAAAATTCTTCTAGTTTTATTTTTTTATATACTTTTATAAATTATATTTTTCATAATATAATTTTTATATATTTAATTATAGTTTACATCCTCAATAATATATTTTATTTAAATTTTTTGTTTGATCCAAGATATAAAATGTAATTTATAAAAGTATATAAAAAATTCAGATTAAATTATAAAAGATTTTTTTGTAATTATCCCTATTTTATTTCTTTTTGTCATGTTTTTTTTAAATCCGGCTTTCATGTAAATTTTTGTTATTTCAAAGCGTTGAGCCCTTTCCGGCATTTGGGAGGAAAAGGTAAGGAAATATATATATATATATATATAAACACACACACACACATTTTTAGAAACATAAGGATTTACATTGAAGATTTTGAAACTATCAAAATCGAAATGAAGAAGTGGAACATTGTTAGATCTATTAAATTTAAAATATATTTTACTCTCAAGAATTCGCTTTTTCATGAGTGAAATTAAAATAACCTATAACAACAAAAGAGTGGATGAATAAATGATTGAAAATGATTTATATATAACTTATATTATTATTATAAAAAAATAATTAAGAGGAATTAGTAAAACACCGTGACAAGTAAAAGATTTCACAGTGAAATTATTTTTTTATCCTTTAATTTTTTTTATCTGTTCTTTTAAAATTGTGTTGATTATTTGATTTTTATGTCTGTATATGAAGATCTCGTAATATCAAGAAAATATTATATCGCTTGGTTTGAAAAAATAAAATTCAATTTTATTGATGTTAAAGAATTAGAGTTTTGAAGATCGAATTTCAAGCTTATATTAGCCTTATGGCTAAAATAATGATTTAATTATATGTTTTGATGACAATATAAATACTAGATATAATAAAATATTATTTTGATATAGTTTTGATATATGCATATCACATAATTAATATCATAATATATTCCATACTTAATTTTTGGTGATGTTTTCTATTTTTTTTTAACTTTGACTCTTTTTTTTCTTGGTTTTTTTCTGTTAGAATAGCATTTGATTGTCTGATAACCCAAATAGGCTAGCATGTGATTCTTTTTTTTATTGTTTTTTTTAATTTATTTATTGTTGTTGTTGTTTTTGTATTATTTAAATTATTTTTTTAACCAATTACTTGTGATTTTTTTTTTTGACCTATCACTTTTTTACACCAGAAAAAAAATCGGCCGTGGCAAAGCATGTCCAACATATTTAATACATACTAGGATGCCTTGGTATTTTAATGTAGTAATGAACAGTGAAATACCAACGGTTTTTTTTACTTGGGTCCTCGAAAGTTTTAAGGACATTTTATTTAAAAAAAAATTCAAACTTATTTTTTTTTCTTTCAATTTGATCTTTTAATATTGGATTTATCAGGTATTGGACTTCATAATTTGTTTCATTTTACTTTCTATAGAGTTATATCTATCTCATTACCCGGATCATGATTTTTGTGGGTTAGCCATGCTAGCTTGGTTTATTTATTTTTTATTTTTTTAATTAATTTTTTTTCTAACTTCATAATTTGTTTCATAATATATATATATATATATATATATATATATATATATATATGAGAGAGGGGGGGGGGGAATTATTATTATTTTATTAATTATAATGATAATTTTTATTAAAAATAGTTAGATGTCAT
>Ga0307515_10003760_pt1 | contig 31794 bp, 25 predicted proteins | sample 17_EM_MG_FD_194513 | JGI IMG/M metagenome (GOLD analysis project Ga0307515, IMG submission 194513) | Populus trichocarpa ectomycorrhiza microbial communities from riparian zone in the Pacific Northwest, United States - 17_EM | ecosystem: Host-associated > Plants > Roots > Unclassified | place...
CCTTATTGGACAAATGTTTGTGAAATTGTTATGGGTATGTGGTAGAAGTTTCAGGGGAAGATTCCATCAACCACACCATCCGGCTTTGCCACTCTGGGGGCGGCAGAGCCGCCACCAGTGCTAGTATCACATATGCACATGCCCAGAACTACTCTACTCCACAGGCATCTAGCCATCCAAAAGACTCAAAAGTACTTGCTCAAGGGTCAAGAGAGCCCGCTCCAGCTGATTAATTTAAGTCCTGTTTCATTTCATTATTTAAACCATATAATCAAGATTGGGCGGGTATCTCGTATGTGTACTTTTGTCTTTTTGAACTGTTTCTCCCTTCCTGTTCGTGCAGTTGTGTATGCGTTTCATGCATCTCAGAATGGTTTTCCTAGCACCGTGTTACAAGAGCCTGTAGATGAGTTGCATTTTTCCTTTTTGTAGGCGGGATTGATAGGAAGCAGTTGTTGCATGCGGATGGGAGGTGTCAGCAGGGCTGAAAATTCCCTTGGCATATCTTGGTATATCTTGGCATACCCATACACTGCTACTCGTGCTTTGCCTCTTTTACAAGTTGTGTTACACGAGACTGCCAGTTCGCAAACATCTGACATACAGAATAGAGCGGAAACGATACTCGATCCGTCCTTTTGGCCGTTTTACAGCAAAAGGGTGGTGGCCTGATAATGGCCGTTGCCGTTAGTCAATTGGTTGGTCAGTTTTTGTGTAAACGAGGTGAGAAGACAAACTATAGCGGGAGGTATATATTGTTTTATAACCGGCGAAGTCATATGTAAAGGATGGTGTCTGCCTGGTTGTGATTCATCTGGTATTGTTACAACACTAGGGCTCAGTTAAAAAGCCTCCAGGTGCATGTTTGCACAAAATGTTTCGATTGTTTCCTCATAACTTATTTTGGTACACTACCAAATGCTTTAACTCATCCTCCAATATCGTTTCTCGACTCCGGCACTTATACATACCTCTTACCTCCGAAAAATGGCTCTAACCAGAGACGCGGACCCTTTATTCCCGGAATTGCATTCACTTCTAGACCGCCTACCCAGTGATCACCCTACGAATATTCCTCTTGTTTTAGGTACGAACTTCACTCTACTTTATGGAGTATCACCTCAAAGAAACTAATGTTCACCGTCTAGTTCCTGGCTTCTTAGGATGGGGTTCACCCTTACTTAATAGCTTCAACTACTTCGGTGGGTTCAAGGACATCGCGGGGACGTTGGTGGATCAAGGATGGACTGTTATTATCCCTCAACTCGGCCCGTTTTCGAGTAACTGGGAGCGTGCTTGCGAACTCTACACCCAGCTCACTCACGGAAGGTGTGGCATTCCCGTTTTCCATGTAATTGAAACTTACTCGTCAGTTATGACCCGGACATTTGGGACGTTGAAATCGACTACGGCACTGACCTTCAGGCTGAACTCCCGCCAGGACAATCTGCGGTGGTCAGAGAGAGGAGACAAGCTTATTCTTTAACAAAGGGCACTGATGGAGCTCCTCACCAACGACTACAAAACTGGAACTGGAGTGGAGACCATCCGGTGCATTTTATTGCACATTCCCAAGGAGGAAATACAGCCAGATATTTAATACATCTGCTCCGGAATGGTAAGGATGGTCATCAATACTTCTCCGAATCTAGGGGGGAAGGATGGGTGGAATCACTAGTTACGTTGTGTACTCCACATAATGGAACTACAATCATCAATGTGCTCGAGGTAAGCTTCCCTCAATGGAATCATAGCCTACTACTTATTACAATTTGTGGCAGCAAATCGATCCCACTGGTATCATACATTCCATAATCTACCAAGCCATCGCAACCGCATCCTACAAGGCCCCACGAGATCGGATCTACAACCCTCAGCTCGACCATTGGGGAATTGCACCGCTTCCGAACGAAAACTTCAGAACGATGTTCCTACGGTTAACGGCACCCGGAGGTCTCCTTCAACAATGGTTCGAGAAAAACTACAACGCATTCTACGACAACAGCATTGCCGGCGTAGCCGCCCTGAACACTATCATCGGTCAACCATCTGGCAACGTTTACTATTTCACACTCTCTTTTGGTGCCACGATCCGAACGCCACCTACAGGAATTCTAGGACGCTTAACACACTGGCTAGTGGAACACATCCCGCGTGGGATCATCAGACCTCCGCACGACGTCCTTCAGCTTGGTCCGCCAGGATCCCAGCTGCCGAGGGTCGATATATTCCCGGCGTTTCCGATCCCTAGCTACGCGATGGGCGGGTACCAGCTCATGACTGAGCAGAGTAATATTCTGGGGTTGCAGAGTATTGATATGCAGCAGAATGACGGTATTGTGAATACCGCGTCAATGCGAGGGCCAAGACGGAGCCCAATTGAGGATGTCGATACAACCCTTACCACCCTCACACGTGGAATGTTTTATCATCTAGGTGTGAATGATACCATGGATCATGCGGATGCGATTGGCATCGTTGTCTACCCGAATTTGGTATGTCTTCACTGTGAACATGCCATGCTAGAGCGTCGTGCTAATGGATTTTCGCTAGTTGCCGAGGGTGATGACAATGTATTCAGAGATTGCCGATCTTCTGTCTCGGTTGTTGTGAGGGAAGCCGTAAGCGAAGGTGTTTGAGCAACTAGGAGTAGGCGATTATGTTAGTAGCTACGTAGCACACGTATCAAGAGAAGAGATATTGTTGTTCCGACCGTTGTCTTGTGAGTTGTGGATTTCTGTGTCAAGGAGAACAGCCAGCTTACCAAAGATCCACAATGCCCTCATCACTCGGGTAATACCTTGTCCTGACCCAAAGTATGCATTCTGGTGCTTGAGCGTTCAAAACCGTTCAGTGTTACATATCCGCAAAAGTGGCAAAAGTGGCAAAAGGCCGCGCAACAGCTGCCACTCTTGTATATATCTCAAGTCTTTCTCCTTTTCTCGTTAGTATAAGTCTATACAGGTACATAATTCTTCCTTAACGTTGCAACATTTGTGTAGGCAGTTGATCGAGTGATAATGTATGATCCAAGATATAAAAGAGTTGGATTGAAAGATTCTATTACGCAATGAAATACTACTCATCGGAATGATTTTATACCGTCAATGTGGCTAATATTCTTCGCTCATAAAAGTTTCTTAACCCCATCCTATCTCACAATACGCCTTCGAACCTGTTCTCAAACAGTCATTTGCATCAGTGCTCTCTAAGCTAGAGATGGATGAATCGGCGGTAATGAATAGAAATTTCAATACATAGTGTGGGTAAGTTTGGGAGTTGACATAATTCAGCTTGTTTTACCACTTCTGGATTTTATCAAGAGATATCTATTAGGGACTACCGAGAACGACCGAGAACGGCAGCGTAGCGTAGTGTAGCGTAGTGTTCATCAAATTATAGAAGTCATTTGTAGTGTAAAGTACATAATGTTGTGCAATTGTGTACATATTGTGAGATTGTTGTCTGAAGACCACTACATTGACACAACAGTATGTATTTATAGTAGAGGCAGTAGGGCATCTATCCCCTACACGCTCGGCTTCCTTCAATCTGTATCCCTTCTTAATCCGGTTATCGATCAATTCATTCAGCCAATCTAAAAGGTGGGGCTGATCAATCTAGTAGGAATCCAACCAATCAACTTGCACGATCAAAGTGGATACGGATTGAAGGTAAACTCAGCGTGTAGGGGATAGTCGTGGCATTTCCACACTGATTGTGGTAGCGGCCCCTATAGTACGATTGTAGTGAGTAAGAGTATCATGGGAGTCGTCATAATACTGATCGTGGTGCTTCATCGTAGATTCGTAGTGTAGTGTCAAATTTAGGAAAATTCCTCTAAGTCAATTCTTGTATAGGTACCTGCGTAAACATTGGATGATGTGGAAGCTTGCAGGCATACCACCTTGAGTCGCCTATATGGCGTGTTTGCTAAGGAGTAGGAACCTAGGTCTGTAACTGCAGTTCAATTCCTGCAAAAGATTTAATTTTGTTAACCTAGAGGCACGATAATGCCACGTTAAATCACAACGACAATACTACGTTAATCATACGATAAGTGCACTTTTAGTGTAATCCATTTTCATAAGTTGTGCAACCGCATTTACACCGCATCATATTGGCTTCCAAAACAGCATTATGATGAGTTTCAAACAACTGCGTGTTCGTGGCATTTTAACAAAATTTACACTGCACCGCCTATAACTGCGATCATTCCTCACGATATTCCCACGATAATCGCGCTACAGTCTCACTACAAATAACATCGCAAGATCGGTCATTTGCCAGTTCATATTTTGTACTTTAAGGGTAAGATCCCTCTTGACAGTCTGATGCCTCCTGGGACGACAGACCATCGGCCCATCCGATCTAAAAGCACAGAAACTAGTTATACTAACAGCTTTTTTTTACGGATACCGTGGGCACCACACAATAGCCCTCGGATATTGTCGCCCTATTCCTTATCTGTATATCGTAGTTACACTATGATAATAAAGCGTGAAAATCATACGTAAACTCAAAATTCAACTACCGAGTTGGCGGGTTGCCTTAGGCGCATCGGCGTGGGGGCGTAGCGGAAAGATTAAATATCGGGCTGCATAAACGAGGCTATATTTAAGCGATCCCGTTTGCAGCCTGCGCCCAGCATGTACTTGTCTCATCTCTTTTATTCGCCTAATGCATCTAGAAACATCTTCCCCGTACTAAATACAGATCAATCGAAACGTTTCAATAGGAGCACAGCCACATATCTGCACCTCGAATTCATAACCAATAAATAGCTAGCTATAGCCCAGCCTTTCATCCCACCACATAACCAGCTTTGTGGATTTGGATGCACTAGCACAGGTTTCAAACTACGTATTGCGGAGGACAAATTAATTGCGTCCATTAGCCTATCCTGATAGGTTTTGCAGCTCACGTCAACTGAGATGGGACTAGCTAACCGGAGCTGAGAAATCTTCAACGAACTACTCCGCCGTCGTCGCTAACGGAGTTGCCGCAACGGCTGCTGCAATGCGATTTACGGACATATATCTGCTTGATATATCGCAGTTCCTTACCCGCAGAGGCAACTCGCCCGCTAATTCTTCGCATGATGTCTCGCAACATTTACAACACTGAATCTTCACAACTTTTACCCGCAGCACATAACGTCATGAGGCAAGGGGAAGATACTAAGTTTGCGGGCACCAGTTCAGAGGAGACTAGTTTAACGGAGAACAACAGTGTCATGGAGATAATTAGTTTAGCGGAGGATACCATTTTTTCGTTAGCGAATGGTTGTACGGAGGTAGCTAGTTTTGCGGAGACTAGTTTTGCGAATGAAACCACCTTTGCGTAAATGGCGAAATGTCCCAATAAGTACGAACTGGAATTTCATTCCGACATGTGAACAGAGCTGACTTCTCCCAACAAGAGACCGTCTACCAAAACGAAAACTCCCACCCAGCACTCAATAGTGCGCGCGATAACTCCGAACTCCGGCAAGGATGAACGTTGTCTTGCATACAAGCTCCGCCGCTTTTACATTCGTGTGCTTATTTGCGTCTTCGTTCCTCCTGTGGTTACGATGATATATAGTGATCTGGAGACGGTACCTTATCCCGGCAAATCCCAAGAACGCGATACAAAGTGGGCCTAAAGAAGCGTTGACCACATATTACTCATGGTTTGTGTGTGCTGTTCTTAGGCTAGGTACCTCGGTATACGGATTAGCGAAGATCGAAGCGTCGATGTTGATAGAACCAATGTAGAGTACCAGCAACGCGATGCAGCTCTTGATACATTGCGAGCGTACGTGGAGTTATCTTGCCAGATGGTTGAATATTGTGCGGAAGCTCGTCTCACTATATCGCAACGTAAAAAGTCCTTTTCATTTTCCCTCAAAACTTTGGTATCTACTGGCGCTTGTTAGCCTTCCGGCCTTTGTTGCACTTCCTATGTCTAGTTTGTGCATGGAACTTGGTGACGGATTCATCAAGACTATGGAACATCCAACTGTCATTGGGCACAACTATACCACATTTAATAACCGTTTTTTTCGGGCACTGTTCGACCCGCAGCGCGGGGAGGATGGACACTCGGCATCCTCATGTGTCTCCCGGGCGCCGGGATCATCTACACTGATGCTTCTATCGACCGGAACTACCTAAAATTCCTCTGTAAAATGCCGAATAGCTTGCCGCTCGATCCCGGCATGCCCAATACCTTCATGCCGACGCAAGACCAACACCCGATGTTTGGAAGATCATGGGGGCTCATGTTCAGATACGACTATGCAGTGGTGGAGAACTTCTCTAACTTTACTATTCTTAACTGGTTCTGTCCAGATTTGTTGCAGCTTAGAGCTGCGCTAGACAATTTTAAAAATTACACGACAGTGGCCGTCGGCAATGAGACCGTATTTTTGAGGACATTGGATAATGTGTTCAATGTAGAAGCGCTGCTTGAAGCCGGAGTCTCTGGTCTAAACCAAGCAGACGGTATTAATGGGACATATCGCTATCACAGCTGCAATAACGAACCCTGTAGTATACACGGTTATAACGCCACGGGAATACGGGACCCTACCTACCGCTACCGTGGGCTCGAATACGATTACGTCCTCGAATATGCTCTTTACCAATCGGTACCACGCAATATATCAGCCACAACTATCACATTCTCACGCCCATCCCCGAGCTCGAGAGCCGCTACAGTGCAAAGGATCGCAAACCAGAATCAATGAAAGCTATTGGTGTACGTTGCATTTCATCCTCCGCGGCCGGGACCGCTGACATCGACGGCCACTCCGCAACCTACCCCATTTAACTCCCCAGAGACAGTAACCCGGTGGGTAAGCTTGGACTAAAACCACTCTCATTCATCCCTCTCTCAGTTCTTATAGGTAACGGCGACAAATACTTTCTCCAGGATCGATTCGCATCAGTCGACGCTTCCCAAGCCGATATCGCAACTTCCGGCCTAGACTATGACCGGGGCAACGGGCAGATCAATTATTTCCAGGCTGAACAGCTCTGCCAGAGTTTACTGCATATATTTACCAGCTCTGCGCTACAGTTCACCTAAGACGGTCCAGTGAAATACGATCACATTGAGTGGTACTTCCAAAAAAAAGTCTGGAACATTTGAGTATCACCCTGTCATCCGAAACAACGTCATCACCACTCGTCCCAGAAAGATACTGATCAGAGGGGTAGTACCGGAGTACTGGGAATTTTTCCAGTAGTGCTGCTCAGTGTCTGGTCGATGTTGTCAGTACTATTAGCTCTCGTGTACGAATTCCGCAGTAGATGGGCGGATACACTTGATGGATATTCGATGTTCCGGTTTCCTTTAGACTTTGGGGGCGCGGAAGGCAATCGGGAGTTAGTAACGCCGAAAATTATGAGATGTGTCATGCGCTACTGAGAATCCCACGGTTAGTTAGTGACGAACGACCGTAGTTTTCACCCGGGCATGTGACATGTGAGGAGCAATGCAGCAGTTGTACTTGTAGCTATATATGAAAGGTCGAGTCTGTGGAAATATGACAACCAAGGATAGGTCGCTGTGGGTAGGAATGTACAATGTTTTTTGGCAGCCGTGTACGGCCGCTAAGTAGTTAATTGGAAGTCTAATGGTTATTCATCAATTGGTACTGCTTATATGGCCCTGTACAGTGCGACTTGCGTTCGCCCGAATTGCCGGGTCCCAATCCACACAATTCAACCGAGCATACTACAGCTATATTGAACTCATATTGAATAGGCGCAAGTGGAATGTTCTGACTCAAAATAATGTTAAGCGGTTGCTTAGTTCCTTAACTATCATATGAACCACCTAGTTATATACATACCTACTGTACCAATAAAGCCCTGTTTATTGATGCCGAGTTAATGCTGTATTAATGTTGAATTCTGTATAAATGTATACATTGGCTGAACTTGTGGGGTATTTCAGGATTTGCAACAATATCAATTGTTTTAAATGTGAAATCAATTTCACAATAATGTAGTACAGAAGACCACATTGGATGGTACATTGATGCCACATTGATGCTGGATTGCTGTCATATTCAAAATGATGTGCATTGAGATAAATAGTAGAGTTATACTACATTACTTCCACATGTGTATATTTCGCACATGCTTGCACACGCCTGCACATGCCCGCGCATGCCCGTGCATGTCTGAAGGACTAATGCTGCAAGTGGTACCTCTCCAGCTGACTGATGTATGGTAAAAAATTATCTCTGGCATGATTTGAACCTATTTCAGTGGGTATTTTACACACCCACTAACCACTATATTATGTTTGTAGTTTGCTAAACATAACATCATGTTAGGGCTATTTGTAGGTATACCAGTTTTTTACTATCACATCATTGCAACAAGAATGTGGGTTGCCTGCCACATCTATGCAAATGCTCAATGCTGCTCAGTTGACCAATATTATCACATTCAACTAAATAATCAATCATTTACAATGTCATATTTGCCGGTATCTTGCAGTACTGTGGTATTTTGAGCTATTCCCCAGTAATTGGAATATCAAATTTAGTAATATGCTACACTCACTAGACTCTAGGAGTCATAGTACACTTAGGTAAATGTGGCACTACAGTCACATCAATAAACGGGTGTTTTTTAGCATAGTATCCATCACTATGACTCTATTGTTATTAGCCTAACTTCTGTCCAACTCACCACATACATGACTCAATTCATGACCGGTGTAAAATTCCCTCGCGTCACCTAGCATCCTATCATATCCATCTAAACAAAGGAAATAGGTGTGGTAAGGTGATTTGCAACAACTCATTGAGGGAGTCGGGTGTGTATAAACCAACGTGCAATGGGCTACTTAAGTATATATATACTGTACCATGCTTTGTACTAGGGGAAACGGCTTCTGCCATACTCTAGATAGAGTGACGTGAATGCAGTATGATTAAAACAAACAAACTAGCCTTGTACTTAATACTGGAGGGGTCCATTACATTGTGAATTAATTCATAACTACCGCGCTAGCATACACCAATCGATTCGCATACTACAGATTATGATATCAATATATCGCGAAGCACAGAGATAGGGTTAAAAATCATTGCTAACAGACCTTGAAGTCGGGCCCGTGGGCAGTATCCACCCACTATACATCCAAGACCTTTTGCCGCGGTGAAGCACGGCTGTATGTTTAGACCAACTGCGAAAATGTATCAAATGCCCAAATCTGAGGCCGAGTAGTTCATTAAGATAGCTATAAGACTAATATGATATTTAATAATTGCTTCCATCATAATACCGTCCTTAGCCCTAGTGGACGTATATATTGGTTGAAATCTGTTCCACCCGCGCCCAGTAGCCCAGCTAGCCAGCTGCCGGTGGTTACAGAGAATTAAAGCAGGCGAATTTGGCACGTCTTTGTAGTTACTTGTGCAGTGCAGTCACAGTATCACTAATGCTAATGTTTATCATCAACAGCCACTTGTCAAATAAACCGGCAGCTGACATAGATCTAACGATAGAGGGGATCATATCATGCCGGGGGTAGCACCATCCATCGTGTACCAGTGCTTTTGCTAGTGCAGTCGTAAGACCAGATGTCATAGCTGCCAGTGGACTAACCATAAAGGTGAACTTGAGTGCTTGACTCATGAACTTCTGCTTGAGGCCATATCCAGACCTTCTTTATCCATTCCACGTGTAATCCATTGTCAAGCTAGAGTATGGGAATAAGCTCATGAGTCTTCATCCAGATGCAGCTCTACTATTATGCTAAATGACAAGACATTGTGCACTAACCAGCTTGAAGTAAACTTAAAGTGGGGCAAGGCCACGGTTATCCAATCATAGTTGCGTAAATTACCCACTAATTTGAATATGGACACAGAATTTTCCTGCCCTACGTACTTCATAGTTTTTTTGCAATGTACACACAATTCTCGTACAGTTTCCGTTGTAGTCATGAAAATTCGTGTGCGCTTCATCGCCGTAAAGTCTTGGATAGATACTGAGATGGATAGTCCCACGGGTCCCGCCTTCAAGCACTGAGGTCCACAAAATAGCTTTCTGCCGCGGAACGATTACAGATTGCTGTACTTATACTCCTCATGATTATGATTACCAAGGCAAGAGTTTCTTACACTAAACGCCCCTTGATTACTGATTAGCGAAGGCCGGTACAATAGTACACATTTTCGGTTGAATCGTTCACAAACGAGGTGTTTGCTAGCCCATGGGGGCTAGGGTTTCAAATTCACACCTCATATCCGAGTGATAATTGATGTGAATATATTCAAGACCTTAGCCGCTTCACTAACTTGTGTATTTAAGCAAAAGCTAATTATAATATATCTTTAGGTGAACGAAAGGCCAGTAAATCCAGCAGCCATCGTACGCTGAGGCCATTAGAGGGTGCACTAGTGCAGGGGCGAACTCGGAAAAGACTCCAGAAGTGAACTATGCAACACTAAACAGAAAGACAGTGATAGACCAAAATGTCGCTCGGTATATATGACAGCATGCAAATCTAACAACCTCGGATCCTCTATCTTTGCGTTGGAGGCTGTACCCCACTTTTTCTGACATAAAGTTCCTCCAATTCTTGCTTGCGCCTCTCCATGTTCTGCATAACCAGCCACGGGCAAACAGCCATTGAAAAGATGAATCAGATCCATACCTTTTTTGGTAGGCCAGATTTCATTCTCTGATGGCAGTCAATGAAATACCCTTGATCGCGCCTCTAAGATTCATCTATCCCATGTTAAGAAGCATTGATACGTGAAAAGCAATATCAGCACATTTTTCGATTCATTTTTTCAATGGCTGCACATAAATGAATTGAAAGTGGGGATTGGATTGTTGATATATCACAGTTAAAACAAATCACTAGGAGATCGCACTATTGAACAAAGCAAGTACTCTAGTACATGCGTCAAGGCTATGCGAATTGCTATCTTTTTTTCCTATACATACGGTGAAATCCCTCTCTAGTGTGCTTCTATGCTCTCCTATTCGCCTAGATTTAACCCTACTCTAGATTTTAGAAACTCACTGCCGGCGACTACAACGTATTGTCACCAAGGATCTCTTGTAGTCATGCATTTGCTCTCGTAACATTATGCACCAGCTCCCCAAATTAGGTATAGTGAGAGCCTCACTGGTGCGCAATTGCGCAAGCTTCGTACTTCTTTTTGATTAACCGTTTCATTCAGATTTTCAATTGGCCCCATTTTCCTCCTGAAGCGGTGGCTGAGCCTTGTGGGATGACGATGACGAAAACCTGATCGATCAGGCTGGCGCTTACGCGTAATACCCCTGGAACCGATTAGGCAACAATCGCCATTTCTGGAATCCACCAGGTTGATGTCTTGAAGTCAAGTTGTAAGCCGTGTACCTGCCAGAGGGACTGGACAAATAACATCTTCTATTTGGCGATCAGATCAGTTTTCTGGGCGTTACTCTGAGTTCGGAGTGGCAACCGAACTCCACACCGAAAATTAAAAAGGAAGTTTTCGGTCACAGGCTATGTAGGTAATAACCGCTCTCGTAATCTGCCTGCATTGTTTGTGTGGTAGAAGTGTGTTCAATACTTCATTCGTTGGAGGCCGAACCTCGGATCTATCCTGCATAACAACGGGGATAGGCCGAAGTACCTCCACGATACAAACAATTCCGGCCAAGTGCAGGCACACTATGAGAGCAGTTATTATATACATTGACTGCATTCCAAGTCTTCTTTTTAATTTTTAGCTTTGAGTTGGACGGTTCATTGTCTCTGAAACTCAGAGTAACATTATGACTTAATCGTTCAGCCCCTTAGTCGGGTGAGTACTTAATCCATGACTTAGTCGTCAGACCCATCCTAGGCTGACTTACGAGCTTAGTCAAATCGGATGTCTACACGACCTGAAAGCTCCTGACAGCGAGCGTTTTGTCCACTTTTGAAGTGGGGAGGGGGGTGAGGCGTGATCGATTTCTACCGTATGGTGTGGCGTAACCACGGCCTACTCAATTCTCAGCTCGGAGGAACCCCACTTTAAACAAGTTCCACAAATGGGTTGCTAGCACATACTAGAAAGCACACTAAGAGTCTAAAAACACGATGATTTGAAAACATTGTTCCGAGTCCTAGCTTATAAAATCAACGAACTATTGCTACATCGTTATTTAACATAACTCATCATACATCTTACAAAGTCAGTAGAATGTCGTTAGCTTTGTGGCTCATTAATCATAGTCATGCCATCCATTGCCACACAGCGTATAACCCTATTATGACAAGAGCTGCGGCAGCGCTTAGCGATAAAGGTGTCTTCATTCCTTCCGATTTCTTGGCGTCATTATTCTTATCAACTGCAGGTTCCTGTTCGACGCCCTTTTCAATTCGCTGATTTCCAAATTGTCAGCTCGTCCACTTTAGAGTACGGGAATAGGTGAGTCTTACTCCCCCTAGCACGTGCATAACACCATTCTCTAAGATGATGTTTGATTGGACGATTCTGACGCCGTTAACCGAATATTCGCTATTCTTCTGCGTAAAATTCAGTTTTGCGCCGGATTGGCTGCTGTATGCTTTCCCAATCTTTAGGACGGGGGTGTATCCGAACTCGCCGACGATAACATGGCGCTTCAGATCCTCCAACGATAAAGGGCTGTTGTTGGCATTCTGGGGTACAAATACGACCACCTTTGCAGTGGTCGAATACTTATCGAGTAGTTTCTCACGCTTGAGGGCGTCGAGAAATCCCGTGTGGCCGAGCTCTTGCAGTGTCAAATCCAGGGTTAGGGGAGGAGTGAACCAGCTGTGACGCCCAGTTAGCTCATGCAGTAACATCAGGAAATGCCCTTACTCGGATGTGGCCTTTATGCAACCCAGGGAAAACCCAATTCCGTCACTGCAAACTAACACCTTTCGTCCCAGACCGGAGATAATGGCCACGTTTTTGTTATCTTCTGGTTCCGAAACCAGTCGTTGGGGTTCATTTTCTCCTAGGTTGACGTGCTGGCTATCACTGTCCAGTACATTCCATACCAATGGTGCGGTATATATATCTTCTTCCCCCAAGGCCCGGTATGTAAACTGACGGGCCACTTCTGATTCGTACTTGTCGTCAGTGCGCTGTAGAATTCCTTGGTAATATTTTTCCATGGCATCGTTTGCTGGGGCAAAAATAGTGATGTTGCTTTTAGTTTTTTCGTTTACTCGTTGCACCAGTTTGTTGAAATCAGGATCTCCATCCAATCTGTCTGCGAATTCGGTCGTGTCAGGGTTTGATCTGAGGGCCACTATGATATCAGTTTGAGCCGTGCCTGTTCCAGTCTGCGATTCTCCCGGTTCGGCACTAGTGGATGTCGCTGTCGAGGAGGTGGCGATTGTTGGCGACGATGACGGTTGAATGAGTCTATCGGTAATGTTGATAGTAAGGATTGGTGGCGACGATGGCTGCTGAATGAACCTATCGGTAATGTTGATAGTAAGGGCTGCGGTTCCGGTTGTTATCGCAGAAAGCGTGGCTTCAATGAACTGACTGGGCTGGCGGATGGTGACGATGGAGCCGGAAAAAGTAGTATTAGTTGTGAAAGCACGACCCGTCCCGTCGACGACAACCATTGTTCTACCATGGGCAAAGGTGATGACCGAAATGAAGAGCGAATAGCGCAGAAATATGAAGTTAATATGCATTTTAAACGAGTGTGGGTTGGATGAAACGAATGGTATGTAGATAAATCCAAAACGTGAATACTGAACGAACGACTGCGGGTGTGTTTGAGTGGATAAGTGAAACAAGGACTTGTTGTTTGTGCGTCCAACATCATCATATTTAACCTCGCTTGTGACACAGAAAGAAGTAAAACTAAAACGGACTCAGCCTTGTACATGTCACGAGCTTGCAATATTAAGGTTACATTTTAATTTTGGGGCTATGTTCTGGTTTAAATACATATTACGCGTCCCTTCCGGCACAGCAAACTTGGAAAGCATATCAGGCTGTTTTTCTCCCGAATACGACTCATCCTTGATGAACCAGAAACATTCAGTGCAACAACGCAACAATTTTACTACCGCACGAGAGTCTGAGATCAAACCCCGCACATCCAAGATGAGTGGCTTCTCGGAGCCGCCTCCGGATGCCTACCAAACCGACGTTCTTTTCTGGATGCCTACCGAGCATGGACGTGTGTTGGCTATTGCCTTTGAGAAATCCAAAGGCGAACACATTATCGCCGCCTATTCAGTGTTGACATTATTTATTTTCCTAGCCCTCTGGAGCATTTTTACACACATAGTCATTGCATGTGTTCCGCAACGAGTTCCAGGGGATGTAGAAAACAGACAACAAATAATGCCAGGGGATGTGGAAAACAACGAACTTTTTATTGTTGGTTTCTACAACTCCAGGGAAGCTCTTGGCGCGGTCATATTCATATTCAAATTCCTCTGCATGGCGAAAGCTCACATGGCACATTCGATTTCACGGGAGAGTGGAGGAGAGTTTCGGCCTTCAGTTCGATATCCTGTTTTGTTATTTGTTCTATCGATTACTTTTGCCATCGGCAGTGTTATAAGCGGTGTGCTTGTTCCAGGTTCACTTGTAATCGGGACAGTTGCTCCAGCGGTATTTGAGCATGTCTACTTTCCGCGCCCACCTGCAGACACCTCCGATGCCTCTGACTCAAAGGTTCAAGCACTTCGAGCACCCGCCGCTCTACGCGCTATTGGCACTGTAGATGGAGTTATGAAGCAGCTTCGGACGAAGGTTTCAATTCCGAGGCCGACAGATAAAGTACTTGACGGCAAACAGATACGCACAATCGTCTATTCGTACAATATATCGGGTTTTGATTTCGGTCTCCAGAGATCCCGGGAATTGCTTTACAAGGTCCATGGATACTGTGCGACAGAATACAACTGGTTAGACACCAATCATACCAACGAAAACGTAGACCGGTATATGTTGTGGGGGTTGCCGAACCGTTACGATGTAAAGCGATTGGAGTGCGATATGCCACCGAGAGCCCGGATTGTACCTTACCGGAATCCTGAGAATATTGCCAGCGGTGATCCGTTTCCTTACGCAATCGTTATACATTCGGTCGATCGGCAAAGTTTTACTCAATCTTCCGACCCTTGGTACCAAACTCAACCAGCAGCCGAAAGGCCTGGTCTCCCTTGCAACGGTTCATCTCCGACAGGATCAAATCCCCCAGGATATATAGTTGCCAGCGCGCGACCTCCACTTTCGTGCTTTCAGAACGACACTTGGGAATACATCGGCAAGAGCGTCAACAGCGTGAACGACCTCAACAATTTGGACGGTTTAAAAATTCCAAAAGAGTGGCACAAATATCTTCAACTGAACTTCGCCGCCCCCAAGATTGTTGACTTCGGAGCTTCTCTTGGTAATTCGATGCTTGTCTCAAGTGCCACTTACCTCCGGAAATTTTTCGATGCGGATTCATCCTCCATGGAAAAAGATCTGACACGGTTGATATTGGGAACCTATGTTGCATCTCGAGACATATTCAAAGATTCTCTAATGGTCCAAGAGAAGTACGGCATTGATAACGAAATCACCTTTTCTCAGTCGCAACAAAAGGATGGGGTCGCGGATTTTGTTATATCTTCCGCATCAGTCTCGACATTTTCGGTTGTCGGCCTGGTACTAGTCCCCGCAGTACTATTGGTTGTGACCCTTATTGCGCGGTTTGGTAACATTCTCTGCAGTATCGTCTTTAATGGGCCGAAATTCAAAACTTTCCAGCGCAGACTGATAGCTTTTGACGCTGTACAGTTGTATCGGTATCTGATGCAATCTATCCGCACTACCAGCATTCCGAATCTCGACAGTGGCGATTGGACCACCCACTCAACAAGTCTTGTTCAAGATGGTGCTCAATCTTGGCATGGTTGTTTGGTATCAGTACCTTATTATCACCCCGAGTCTCAATTACAGTTTGAGCCCGTATCGCTATCTGGGGATGGTATATCCATGCCATCCCAAGGTACCATCAGCTAGCAATCAAACGGCGGACAATATAGACCTCAATATATCATCTACCGTGGTCTCCGAGAGTGTTATCCCCACGTGTTCGAAACCATCAACAGCTAGCAGCCAGACGGCAGAAGATATAGAACTTGCAGATTCAATCATACCTGCAATCAAGCGTAATCCGTGACCACTGTCATTAGGCTCCTCCGCTTGACGCCAAATACATATTGTCTTTTTGTGGTGTCCGGGTCAGATTTGAGGAGATACACGAATTTGGCATGATGGGAGGCGGGGATGTTCAATTCTGTAGCACGACTATTTCAGAGGGTATGCGATGGTGGTTCTGTGAAGTTCAATCTATCATGTTTTGCTTAAGCGCTTCAGATACCCGTATCATGAATAAAACGTGTTACCCTGAGCTCGATTCAAGCCGCAGGGTACCAGCTTAGATCATTATTTCAAGCACTCTGTGAATTCTGGCTGGGTCGCATAACCCATATCCGTTTCTCTAGTAATGGGCTGAGTGCACTTGCCACAGGTGATCAGTTGTGATCCCTTGGAGCGCAACACAAATAAATTAGTTTGGCTCGTTATGCACTTAGTGAGGCTGACATAGGTTCAGCACGACTGGCTGCCGGTCGTGGAAAGCAAGGCGACAGTCAGGCCATTAAATTATGACAAGTCGACAAAAAAACGAATCAATTAAGCGAGTAGCAAATATAAGCACTCCAGGATATTAGTTTAAATTCAATATTCGGGCATCTCCAGGCCTACGTACCTCGTCATGTGGTGATGGCAGAAGTCATCCCTGTCAACAATGCAGCTTTACCTTAGCGATGTGGACCACGACTGTTTGTACCACAGCACAACCTCGACAAATAGTTGGTTGAAAGTAATCGCTCTCTCGAACATGGCGCAGAGAACTTAACGAGCTAACGTGCAGGGATTCGTCTTACCGATCACGAATCGTGCTTTTAAGAATCGCACAGCCCCATCACCTTCGAAGCTTCACTCAAACATTCTCCTCAAGTAATAGCGACGTCCACTATCTCTATCCGTGTCGTAGAGGCCCCAAATTCAAACTTCCAGTTCATAAAGCGCCAATAGTTCCCAACGGCATAAACTCCCCCTCAGGTACTCAAGAGTTTTCCACTACGGGAGTCCTCCTCGGAACTGGCTTGTAACGATTCGCGAGCACTCTCATATAACCATATTTCCAACCGTCGTAGACACGAATTACGACAATGCAGAATAATACGCAGTCGAAGGGGAAGCGCCGCGTTCCGGATTCAACGCCTTCATTACCAGGGGAAGTTGAAGAAGATGCGCCACCCGATCTCACCGCGGATTTGCACGCGAAGCGTCTTCGGCTGTCATCGCCGGGTTCAAGTAGTTCAGATGAATCGGGAGAACCGATATCCACTCCTAGCTCTGCCCGAGCTGCTTCTCGCAACAGGAAGTCTCGAACTCCGCCGGTATGGAGCCCAGTTGCGCCCAAACTCTCCAACGCGTCGGGGAACAAAGATACAGCGATGCAAGACAATCCAGTAATAAGATACTCGCCTCGAAGGAGCCTCAATAGTTGGAGCCAAAGGATTATCCCTGGAGACGATTTTGAACGGGACTATTTACGAATAAACGGTATCCCATTCAACTGGACTAGAGATAGGCTGCTCGCTGCTCTCGGCAACGTCTTCTCCATATACCCCAACCAGGCCCTTGATGTTTCGCTCTACCCGGGATGTGTCGGTACAGATCAGGTAGCGCTGCTCCACCTTGAGGGCCCTCAACACAACTATATGAGGACTTTTAGCGGACCTGTACTTAGCATTAATCATCAGTTTTATGGCCTGACACCACTAAATGCTCCAGAGGGAGATATTGTGGCAGAGTCGGTTACTTCAATCGCCCTGGATTATCTAATGCTGACTTCGAGTAGCGTTATTGCACTAACAAGCCAAACAGGTAATGTATTTCACCCGTGGAAAAATGACGCTATCGGCCGGATGTGGTTAAAAGATTTTCTGCCCTACAATATCAAAAATATCCGGATTATGAGCTACGGTTACCCTGCCCCATCTTCACTACCCGACAGCTACAGTACAGATTTCATTCAACAGTTGGTAGATTGTAGGCATTTGATCACGAACAAGGTATGTAGGGGTCTTTCTTTCGGGTATTGCACAAACTTTGGCGCTAACACTAGCATGTCTCGCGTATAAGCACCGTCCAATAATGATTGCTAGTGCGGATATCGTCAAATTTTCTACTCCATATTTCGTACCTTTTGAATACGGGATTCCAGTACAAGAAACCCATTCGGATATGGTCAAATTTACTACTTTGGACGATGAGACGTACAAAACGGTTGTTGCACACATGCTTGAGTGTATTGCTACACAGGCCCCGCTGGAGGGCACTGTACCAAAACAACCCTCCCCGAGACAGCGAGTGGGCAGAGATGAGGTAGCAGCATTTCAGGTAACCCAGACGAGAAAGCCATCAAGTGCACCTAAAAAACGCCGGTTGTTGGACTTCCGGGTCAGTATCTACAGACAATATCTTATCATGTACGAGGAGCAGCACTAAAATCATGCAGAGGCAGGATGTAACAATGTCTCCAGAGCAGCGGACAGTAAGCGACTCAGTACTCCTCTGCTCAATTCACGGATGGAGAATCCCGGATTATTATTCATTGGTCGATAAAGATCTTGGCAACGCGATCACAATAACAAGGTTCGACAAAACCACATTCATTGCGACGACGGTTGTACAGTTTTTAAACATTGAGCTACCCGGTTCTGGTCAGCAACTCCTGCGGATTATATGCGAGTTGTGCGGAGAAATCACGAAAACTTTGAAGGGTCGTGAGGAAAACGTATTTAGGATCAATTGCCGTCTGGATCTCAGTGACTATACTCATTCGACCGGAATCTCGGGGTCCTTTTATATTGAAGCATCATACAGTTTCCTACGGGTGTCTGCTAAATACACTAAAATTTCAAAACCATATTATGAAAGGATCGCTCGAGCTATTCAATGGATTGCTGCAGCCCTTGTTCCGCGGGACACGCGTCGTGGTCTTTACGGGAGCCGATTAAGACCTTATCGGAAGGACAAACCATGGGTAACCATGCTGGAGCTGATTCCGCTCGAAACTCCGCCACGCAATAGTTGCTGGACACGGATGTTTGACTATGCATGTGTAGTCGGTGAGCCATATGCACTTTCTTACGTTCACCTTAATGGCGTCTTCGATCCCGGCCTTATCTTGGACTTTAATTTATTAGTTGCACTGGCTGCTGTTGAAAGGGAGGTGTTTTGTACGGAAGGTGTCTTTCTGGTCGGGTTCGATACAGCGCTCATACCCTTAGAACCATTGGAATCCAAAAGATGGCGTTTTATTTGTAAGCCCGGCGACAAGCAAATGACGTCACGAGATATCGCTTCTCAAGATCTACCACGGCTCGCTGGAGAAGAGTATCGCCAAGGAACAGTCTCAGTCGGTTGGTGTTCAACTTCGGTGGTAACCATGGGAACAAGAGATAAGGGTGTCAACACAGAGAGTTCTGGAGTGGGTAAAGCTACGGAGAAGAGAATCAATTCGGAGACTAGCAGAGCAATCCAATTTCAGTTCGGGGTTCACGGTGGGGTCGGAGGTGCTGGATTAATCGGAAACTTTGCATACCAGCACCAAAGGACCCTCAGACAGGGAGCCGTAGTTTCAATGCGATCAACAGCAGAAAACTTTGGTCGAGTGATAGCTCAATCACCGAGGAGTAATTGAGTTCAACTGTATTGCCGGATTCGTCTTTAAATTGGTGGTATTCTTTCTTTATCAGACTTAAACTGGCATACAGAAGTACGACCACTGCTGGGACCATCCAGGCTTTTTCGCTTTTGTTGTCGAAAATTATAACTCGCATTGACGAGGTCACATAACGCTCAAAAAGCTGCAGCCAGAGCCCTCGAATCCAATCGGGATATTTCCATGCAGCGGACAGATTCCGACCGGCGTGAAATATTTAGTGACTTAGTCAAGGCAATATGGCAGGATATGGCAAGAGGGGAGAACATTTGCCGCAATGAATCGACTGGACAACTAATGTATGAGAACTCTCAGGTGGTTGGCTACGACTTAAGTGAAGCTATCTTGAGCCAGACTATACATTTACGCGGGTTCGATGCCAACGGTCGAACAGCAAACTGGGCGACGCTGACGCAAGAAATTCCGGTTATATTCGTGGCCAATGTCGGACCAGTCATTCAAACAACATCTTGCTTGGACCCATGCTGAGACCACAGTGACACGAAAGGTGTATTGAGTTGCACTATACATGATCTATTGGCGGTTTTCCAGGAGACATCTCTTCAACAACATTGGATCCTATCGGGAAATCCCTTTGCAGCACAAAGCACAAACATTGCTTCGACTGGTGCATGTGCATATTGTTCTGATCTTCACTGTATTCAATCAATCCACAATCACTGCAATCCACATCAACCACGTCCACTTCAGCGCCTTTGGGAGGCGATGAAGCAAAGGGGCAAAGGGGAAGGAATTACCTTGCAAAGTAAAAATTCGGATGCTGCGCCGACTATAGTATTTCAGGCAATTATGCTCCACAAACAAGGAGCTGTACGATTTGTAAGTCGTTCCAATTCGTCATTATTTTTTTCGACAATCGCTAAGGTGTGAAATTTTGTATCACATTCTTGAAGGGAACTGCCACTCGGAGTTAATCAACTGGCTCGAGTGAATTAGGGTAGCTGTTATTAGTAGGAGAGGATACTTCAGGCGTACTGCACGAAAACGGGTTTTCGTCAAAGTTTACTTATTGTGTCGATGATGTATTTTGCTCATAACGTATACAACATGACAGGAAAGAATTGAGCACTGTTCACGGAATCTGAGGGATATCACACGTTGCTATTTAGTTTGGTACATGAACAAGTCGATATTTTATTCCTCATTTTGGAGGGCGGATCTCACCCAGGTACTTTACGTACTCTATACGAAGGTTATATCAGGGGGAAAGATAAGATTGTCAGTCAAGCGACTTCATTGGATGAGATCGATTAGATTAACGGCTGACAACTCCAACAAAAAATACTGTTCAAGCTTATCATTCTGAGAGGGTATGGCAGCGTTTTTCCTCCCGTAGTCTCACAAACCAGACCCTGTCTCACCACCATACGGCGCTGTAGACAAGGTCTAGTTTCCATACTGTTGGGTGAACAGGATTGAAATTCAGACATCACCCACGGAACGCGGGGTATATTGCTGGAAAAAATGGCCTCGTACCACCGGATAAGATGGCAGTAATTAGAGTAGATAACGGAATGATCCGTTTCCCTTGCAGTTAGCCCCGCCCATCAAGTTCGAACCAAGTTTCCTTACTAACCTGGGGTCTGGTTTACGAGCTTATGTCTTCCCACTAGCGGGCAAGAACCCCGCCTATTCCATTCATACCGAGACTAACAGTACATGTTGAATTTGTTACAATATCACCTTTTCTACCAACAGGCAACAGCATTCTGACGTCATTAGCGTTATGAAACCATCTCAGTTGTGTATTAAGCTTAGAATAAGCGAGAATCGGCACCCAGAATCGAGCATTTGCAGGGCGGGGAGATCCAAGGATCGGGATATCGTATTGAGAAATCCAGTGTGGAAGTGTACTGAAGCAGTGTTTTTGTTATAAATTTCAAGAGTGTGGACGTCTAGTCTCAATTTTGAGCTACTTAATTTGAATGTGAGAAGAGGGGCTCGAACGGCCAGGACGGACATCTAGAATACTTGCTTTACTGTATTCCAGGCTGGGTAGATAGTCTTCGTCGCTCGCGCTTAGGGTCAACTCTAATTACGTAGGATTTTTGAGTCCTCGTGTCAATGATTGCGGGAGAAGTTGTTGAAGTGACAACTTACCAACATGCACGTACTTCAAATCTGGATATCTTTGGAAGTGGTCAGAAGAAATTCCTGAACAGGAGATGTCAGCAGTGTTCTCAAAGATCAGTCCTTGTGCCAGCCCGGGCCATCCAGGGGTCAACTCGACAGATGTTTTTCAAACCCAACAAAAACACGATCTAACTACCGCGGGCTTTAAGTTAGTGTCATCGGTATTAAAGGACCACAGTATCCGGTAGTAGGAATTCAGGTGATGGGTATAGTGACGGGCGCGAGCCTTGCCAGCTCGAGTCTGAAGCTCAAGCTGAGCGGCGGAGGTGTGAGTCAGCCCGAGTCAAAGCTTAAGTAGTCTGAGCCTGGACCCGAACTTTTGCCGGATGTTTATTCCGGATACGCCGGTGGCCGATCACTCTTTTGTGAAATAAAATCTCGGAATTCTGTAGACCATAGTAGGCCCAGAGACCAGATACACACTGCATTGAGTTGCTCGGAGTTATTTATGTGTACGGCTGTCAATTTTGTCCGGTAGTACGGTACATTCTCTAGATCGTTGGGTAAAATAGAACACGCAGCTTCACAAGACCTGCCACTCCCTCATATCCGGAAGTGGATAATTAGTACGGTGGCCTCGACACTACAGGTACCTATCCATTATCTACTACTCGTAGCGTTGCAGATACCCGCTATGTAGCAAATACCATTTAAACTTGAGGCAGCGAAGGAGGTATGAGACGAAACTCATAAAGCAAATATCTGGGCAGTGTTCCAAACGGGTCAGGCCAGCTTCCTTTAGCGGGAGCTTTCTCTATAAAGCTCACAGGCACCCGCGGGCCGAGTGATGTGTTGAGCATTTGCAACAGATATCATGCACTTAGGTGAATGGTTTATAAAATAAGTATCGGTGCTACGGTTTCATTACTAGCTACCTCTAAACAATCAAAAAGGAGGAAACATGCAGACAAAGGAAGTATCCACTGAATAACAAAATCAACAGCACCTAGCCTTATATCTCACTTATCTGACACTCTAAAGCCTGTAGCATCTCCTCCAATTTCTAAATCTTATTTAATTCCACAGTTCCAGCCTTTTCCCACGATTTCAAACATCCTACTGCGGCAGTAATATTATCCTCCACTCGAGTGCGGCGGTCTGACAGTACGTACCTATTTCCTAACTACTAAAAACTAATATTGATCTCCGAAATGCAGGCCAGAGTGGATGCACTTTTTCCAGGCCAGCATTATTAAAGATATGCAGGCTGGCCGGCGTGCTTCACGGGCGCCCGCAGGCTTGTCTGAACAAAGCCGGGCCGGCCCTCTGAAAAGCCAGTCAAAGCTCGGCGGCCAACCGGGCCCGTTCGGAGCACTGTATCTAGGGGTACGAGATGGTATTATAGTGTGTAACGGTTAGCAAAGGTGGTAGATACTTAAATACTTACCACACTACGTACTACAAGAAATCATCTTCGGCCTTCATTCATCCAACACAATATCTACCATCTTCTGAAGCAGACACTCAGCACTGGTTACCATAGAACGATGCGCACGAGATGGGTGGACTCAGGGCCTTGCCTGGAGCTCAAGCATCAAACCCGCTGAGCTTGCGAGACTAGAGACGTCCGCGAGACGAGATGTGCGAGTGATATATTTGGGATGAAATTTCTCCTTATGGGTGAAGGCGATTGTAGACGAGTCGTCGGGATTTGTCTCGTACCTAGACATCGAAAATAAATTCTAGCCGAACGAGCTTGTGAATGAGGCTAGAAATCTAAGCAGAGAGAAGTCGGGGGCGGTTCTGCTCGTCAAAAACTGCTTATAGCAACCAGAGCTCAAAAGATGAGAAGTGTAGGATGAAAGAGCTGATGACGGGGAATGGAGGAACATGAAGCATGGAGTGCACGTGGATGGCGGCGACAAACGTGTTTACTTATATGAATTTAGGCTCAAGCCTAATCATTTCCTTGTTTCGAGACTCAAACCCTATTCACTTGCGAGACGAAAATTCAAAACTCCTCTTGTCTCGTCTCGTGTGCAACTCTACTACCATGCCTTTTTGATATGGATACTGTGTAGCCGCATACGTTAGTTTCGGTTCTAATAGCGGCCGTGAATGAGTAAACATTTCATTTACACAGAATGCAGGTCTTACCTAGTAGTGAGGTACCCCACTAGAAATGAATCACACTACAATCCTCCACTTTAATGTTTCAATGGCCAATCCGTCAGGGTTAGTTCCAGTGTCAATGATCCCGTTTCCACACAATAGCATAATGGGTTAATCGATGAATCGATGAGAGCCGTTTGGAGAGTATTGGCGCTTATTAGGCGCTGGTATCAATAAGTAATATCTACCTCCCAAAAACTCACTGAACTGAAGGAGACTGTAATTCAAAGAATTAGATTAGTGCGTCCACATTTCAAGGCCTATCTAGCGCTTAGTCAAAGGCATTGTCTGCACGATATATTGATATTGGTCGTTACTAAGTCTAAGTGAGGGTCTTCCCCTCACCAATCAAGCATGTAGTATCCACTGCATTCGTCATATTGTTCAGGTTACCGGTAAAACCGTTGCCTACCTTTGGATCATACCAAGTCATTTTTGCAGGTTCACGTTTCCGATAACTGAAACTGTAACTATGTTTTTTTTCCCCCTTTTTTTGCAATATAAAATTGTTACATGGACCGTTTGGGCTTTGATAACAGAGTAGAAGGACCTTTCACTCGGGTCACGCTAGATCAAAAAAAAAGAAAATAACCACATACAAAGGCTGTTTGTTAGTTCCAGCAGATCTCCTGCCTCTTTGGTTGGCTAATGTTTAGAACCGACAAACACCACATGGTTTATAGGTGTTTTTCTATGCTTCATCATGACGCGTTCAATAGGTTCTACCGAAGTTTAATGTATACAGCATATGCGCTTGAAGTACCTTCCTACAAATTACCAGCCAAGATACATGGCTGTGGTACCGGTATGTTGATTATATCCCAAATCCCAGCTGCAGTACGGAGTATTTATGCATATCCAAAGCATAAAATCCCGTCTTGTTGACGGTCAACTAGAAACCAACCGTATCAAGTTTATCATCTGCAGAACATTACGGCTGAGATAAGTAATACACCATTGAAGTAGAGTGTTTCGTTGTAAACTGTCCTCATGTGAGTACAGTCTCGTGTCAAATGTTGGACATTCAACATTCGCTTCAGTTCCCACATATCAACTGACCGACGATAGTAGGGTGTAAATAAGCGTCGACGGAACCAAGATGACCCTTCTTCACGACGGATATAGTACATGTGGTACACCGGAACAATGATTTGGACAAAAGGCGGGGTACTGAATTAACAGTGGTACCACTCGTCAGGAACAAAAGTCCCCAGATATTCTGTTTTCACCAACATATCGGCAGTGTTGTTGCCTGTTTCCCGTATTTGGCTGTTTCGGGCCGATCCAGTTGTTGTTGTTTATTCATACTGTATGGGCCGATCCAGTCGTGAGGTATATATAGAACTGATTTCCAAACAACTAGTTCCCTGCCAAACGGAACAACCCATATGATAACAAGCTCATGCAGGGCACTATATGTAGAGCATAATTATGTCTCGTGTATTATGCAGTAACACTTACAGGTCATCCGATCTTTAACTGAGCTCCCAGTGCCGTCATAATTACTGTCATACTCTAATTACAGTAAATACAATATGAATAAAACAAAAAACCGTCATAATTACATTAAGATTTTCAAACAAAGTGTTAAAATAATAAAGTAAAACCCTTTCTAGTCATCGCTGGTGAAAGAGAGTATAAAGATCCACGTACAGTGATTCCTAGAGAGAAACCATGACAAAACAACTAAACTGCCAACCAATCAAATCTGAATGTTCCAATCTATTCGAACCCCGAACCAACGACAGCCCCTTCCATATGATCATTCACAGCTCGTAACTGTAGCCGCCAAAAACAACAAGCAGATATACCTTTCCGTTTCCGCCTCCCCCGGGCCGACAGACGATCTCTTTATTAATGGATCAAGATATCGACACCACCACTGCCCTTGTGCCACACTGCTAATGGGATTCCACACTCTCCACACGAATGTTGGACTTCCTTAAAGCTTTTGGAAATTTATGGGATACAAGGCGCAAGCAGGAAGCAGCAAAAGACGACAGCCCAAATGCTTGTATCGCCATCAGCTGCTATCATAGAGATAGGAAGAGACGAAAGTGAGGAAGAACTCACTGAGCATTGTCGCCACTCCGATAACTAACGGCGGTTGCCGAACGAATTCCACAAGCTGGACAACCAATGAGCACTGAAGACCGGGAGAGTGCAGGAAGTGGCACGGCCGTCCGAAACTGCGGCCTCTGCAGATGCCGGAAGATCGGTTTTGCATTTGCAGGTGGATGTGACTGATCACATTGACATAGTGCGTATATTTCCGTAGAATCTCAGGTTGATCGGGTTGCACCTTTGGATACTGCAGCTGTACAGGGGATTCTACCGGGCATTTCTCATCCGAGGCTGGGTCAGGACTTTGAACCGTCATTTTCTCAGACTGTTGCGATCGGGCCATCATAGAGGACACAGTAGTGATGTTTGTTATGGTGGGCGTTGTTTGAAGGCGGATGGATGGATGAGTGGATATATGCATGACGGAAGAAGAGAAGGCCGGAAATATAAAGAGGCAAGCAGAAGGGATAATCCTATAGTAGAGATGAGGGGCTGAATGGTTGTTTCTCCACCGGGCTGAAGCGAAACTTTCCAATACGAAGGAGATCTACATCGAAAATCCGTAAGAACTTCAGCCCTGTTATTACAGCTGCTCGCTTTAGATTCGGATGGCGTTAGATTTGTCCACCCAAATTTTGTACGCATACTAACAACCACAGTACAACAACCACAACCTAAGTTGAGAAAATCAATACACAAATTGATGGAGATGTGCGCAAAATACATTCCCGGGTCGTCAGAAACTATTACAGAGTCTCGTTGTCATGTAGCAATCAAGTCATGTAAGCATTTAAAAGGGTTAAGGTTTCAGCTTGAACGACTTATTCGAGTGACATTTTACGAGAATTCCCATTCGTTTAACTATGATTCCCTTTGAGTAAACTCAAGTGAACGTCATCATTTTTCTCACACTTCCTCGCCACGTGTTTTAAGCCCGCATATCTTGGCGTTAAATAGTTGAACTTATAAGTGTTACCTGAGAACTCCATAGCGAGTTAGGTCTCAAACGTCATCCAGTGCGAGACAACGCTACTATATGATTTGCTCGTCATACTTGTGTTCTTACAATTATTAGTCATATCAATCAGTACCAGTATCTCGTGTGCAGTTGAGTGGTTTAGTTGATCTCTGTAAGTCGACATACTGTGTTCAGCTGCGGCTAGATACAGTGGAACAGCGATCCCATAAGACAATAAGCATCAGTACGTACGTGTACAGCATTAATAACCTAAAACACGGGAACCCTTGGTGCAACAGTCGCTCGTGGGGTGACGGCATACGTGGTCTGCGGCGCACTTTGATTAGTTAAATACAAAATAGAGCTATTCTGGTGGTGAAACTCGTAAGATAGCCCACGTGGTAGATAACGATAAATTTGCCATAAGCCATCACTCCACCAGCGGCTGTACCCGAACCCTAACTAGGCGAAGGTTTGGTTCCTCTTATATATATATTTTGAGCAGTAGAAGTGTCTAATTAATCCTTTCGAAGCATTCTCATTGGCCAGAATTGTTTTCAGTGTGGCTGTGCTTTAAGCTGATTGGTCGGAATTGCTCGGTATGTGGCAGTGCAATACCGTCATGATCTTCCACCATCGTCATTTTCCTTGGACTCGCGCGTCATTGCCACGTGACGTTTGGAGATAGGACGAGGGTTCTGGAGACTGCAGAATAACAGCTTGAAGGAAAGTAAAAGCTGACAAGACAGTCAGAATACAGAGCGAGTCGCCGTAGGTTGTGAGGCCGAAAACCAGAGCGATGAGCAAGCTTGCTCCAAACCTTTCTACTTCTTTACTTGAGACTTGTGAACTTCTTTGTCGACTGCTCAAGTGTGCTAACCAAATCATGTTAACTCCTGAGCACAGCGAAGTTCACACCTTATCGGCGGCAACACGTTGTAATGGAGAAGGGAAATTAGGATTATGGGTGGCGAGCGTTTGTATGCACAAAATTTCACACCAAATACACCAGACACTTAGACATTAGAAGACTCGCCTTTGCGAGTTTGTTTGGTCTTGATGTGTTTCCGTTCTTTTACTGCGCGTTCCACTTATGTTGGATAAGCGAGAGCTCTGGATGAGCAAGTTCTATATTGTATCGACAACAAAGTATGGAACTAAATTGACTTCTCGCGTTTGACAGCCACAGACTCTGAGGGTTTCATACACCTTGTAAGACCACTAGAGCAAATTTGACAATCTGTAAACTATCATTCGGCCACCCAGAGCATACTTTCTTTACACAACTTGAATAGACACCATTGTTCTCCCGCCTACCTTCGAGTCATTCTAGTACTATGCTTCTTCGCCTGCGATCACAAACCTCTCTTACTAATTCTCTTTCTACCTTCTCAACCCCGTTTACCACAAACTCTTGAACATCTAGCTCATAGAAGCAACTAAGCGAAGATGAATGTGGATTGCTAGTTGTAGGTACTTCACTGCCTGCACCAAATGCCTTGATTTTACCTCCCGCGGTGAACGTCCTCTACCAACTGTGGGAAATATTTAAAGTGGGGAAAAGAATAGAAATGTTGGATATGGAAAACCTACTTTCTAGCATACAAATCAATACTTACCCGTATCATTTGCTGCCATATATGCTGAATACGCACAATTACAGTTTAATGCCAAGCATCCTGAAGATACCACCGCCGTAGTCGCCCCCCGAATCACCGCCACCGCCACTATCACCGCCTTCACTATCGCCGACGTAGTGAAGCGCCATGCACGAGTCCCGCCACATTAAAATTAGCCCGAATTAACTATAGTAAAAACATAAGTCGGAGCAGTCGCATCCCCATAATGATAAGTATAAAATTTAACCTAGCAGAGCCTAGGAAAAGTCTCAACACAATGGTGACGATTCTACAAAACAATGTGAATTTTGGAAAGTGGAGGAAATTGTTTGATGTGTTTGTAAGTGGCTGGAAATTGGTCAAGGATGGAAAAGTTACGGTACAGAATGTGCTGTGGAGAAGTGATGGAAACGGTAGGAAACAGTAGAGTAGCGAGTAGAGATGGAACGCATTGGAAACCCATCAACCTTGGGAAATGAAGTGTCCCCACTTTCTTATGATATTTATGTATGAGGAACTACATGATTTTACGTTGCGTGTCTAGTAGATCCGCTACTTTGAGGGTTTATTGGGTTCTCAAACGGCCTACCCAGCGTACGGGTTGCTTGCGGTCGACTACATCGGGAATGAATACCGGTACCGGTTGCTCGGCATGGTCTGACGGATGCACAGAGGAACGAGTGTGAGATCAAATTCCTAAGCTCTCTTCTTTCGGGCGAGGCCTTTCCACTCACAATCTGAGCTGCCCAGTACTACCTGAGCAATGTAGTTGGATCTAAGCAACGCAGTCTGTTTGTTGTACGAGGGGAAATTATATTGCTAGAGCGAGATATATCACGTTTGAGCTATAGGTTTACGGATAGATATAACGGAGTAATGTTATATTGACTAGAACAGAGAAGATGAGCAATACAGCGAGTCGGGAATTGGTAATTAGAGAGACGAGGAACAAAACAACCGAGGAACCAAGCAAGCCGAGAAGAGTTAATGCTGAGACAGCCAGAGAACCGAGGAGCCAAACAACCGAGGAACAACCGCGAGAGCAAGAAGACATAACCAGAGGGACGAGAAACCAATCAACTCAGAAAAAGCCCCGGAAGGCAGCCAGTAATGCAACCAGTGAGATGAGAGATCAAGAGATAATATACCAACTAATTCGTAGTCTGATGACTCCAGACCAAGAAAGAACATGCTGTTATGACCTTCATCATTAGTGCCTTTCTGCTCAGCTGGGGCTCTACTCCGGAAACCTTTGGTATTATATGGTAGAAGCGGCTGTTACAACATGGCCTGGAAGGAAGTCGGTGATACGCTAGAAGTCGGCGAATTGACCCACAAGCTGCGGACTCATACTCGTAGACTCACACACGAGTTTTCACTCGTCACTGGTATTTCCAATCATGGGCTTCCATAGACTCCCACAGAGTTCCGGGCTCTCTTGTATATAAAGACAGAGATTCTCCTTTAGATAGTTTAATAGACTTCTTACACTTTATATTCGCAACGGTTTTTCACTTTGACACGAGTGATAGTATATGAGGGTGTATTTGCATTTGTAAGATTATCGTTGCAGATCTCATCTAGATTCGATTGCGGCCGAACTGATCCCTGCAGCCCTAGACCTTCAACGCTGCTCGGTGTCTGCAGGCGGGCTGCTTGAAATGAACTACTGGTTGTAGTACAAGTTACTAGATATTTTGACTATGTCGCAAATCACTCGAAACTGCTCGAGATATAGCTCTCTGGTGTTAGTGTATCTTTGAAGAAGTGGGTGAAGTTCTGGCTGTCTACACCTTTTGAGAGAAAGTTGGAGGTCAGGCAGTATAAGATCGGACGCCCCATTTCTAGCAATAGATTTTGCTGTAGGAGCAGGGCGTTGTGTCACTGTTGACCAGGGGGTGAATAAGAACAAAGTTCAAACACACTGGCTTTGCCCTTTCTGTTGATATTCCGATTGTGTTATACCCATATCTAGTCAGTTTGTTGTCGTAACTTGCTGGAAAAGGAGCGTCCGATCTTCTGCACCCTGACCCGAGTACAAAAAGTAAGAACAACCCTGTCAATCCCAAACAGGCTACGGTGGGTGAAATAAGACTGCTGCCAGTTCGTGCACAAATCTTATAGGGGCTTTTGCTGGCGCTCCAGTTGGCAAGCGGCAGCCTAGAAATAAACCTTTTATGTGACCTACTCTAAATCCTCCGGGTTAGTTGGTGCTCGAAATCGCATTCCTGAATGATATTTTTCTGCGGCATCCCTGGGACGAGAAGTGGCTTGTTATTTACGATATTTATCAGTCCCTTCACGCTCGGTGTCAGATTTGTTGCCGTTCCTTCGGAATAGCGATCAATCAGGTTGGCCAATAAGATAGCCTCGATGTCATTACTCACGGGATGGCATCTACGATGGACTCCGCCGTCTGCGATCCTGGGTACGACATCGAATTTGGTGGTGTGAGCATTCGTCTTGTGTACCACACTCCGAGACTAGTCTTGGAAGTTTTATCATTAGAATGTGGCGCGGTATAGGGTTCATGGAGTGACTACATCCCTGCGCTGCATAAATCATGTATCTTTCCCCGTCCCTTATTGTCGTTTTATAAAACAGGTTTACTTGCGGGAGAGATATAGAATGTCTATTGCAAAATCTTTTGGATTCGCATATTTCCCCCGGAAAAAAGGCGCTGGATTGTGACATGTGTGACTTCAAACTTAGTCGCATACTCCAACGGTGCCTCCCGGAAGAGGCGTGCAGAAAGTCTAAATATACAGCAGATATCTGGGAAGCGCGGGCGCAGCGGTACACAAGAAAACTCTTCGGTCTTGATTCATCTCCATAGCTTTTGAGTATACCCACACGCATGTTTCAGATGAATGTGAATGTGATTAGATTAGATTACATGACGAAGATTAGATAGCGGGATGATCCGTGTGTGGTACCTTGCGGCTGACATCCCAAACTCAACTATGAAGTCTAGAGTGCCGGACACTTTAACGAGGTAGCGTCTTGGCAAATGCTTGGCAAATACAAAAATTTGTCGCCAGGGGCGAGTGCAAGTTCATGAAGCCCACCATCCCCGCACCACCCAGCAGCAGCCTCC
>Ga0307515_10003761_pt1 | contig 31792 bp, 27 predicted proteins | sample 17_EM_MG_FD_194513 | JGI IMG/M metagenome (GOLD analysis project Ga0307515, IMG submission 194513) | Populus trichocarpa ectomycorrhiza microbial communities from riparian zone in the Pacific Northwest, United States - 17_EM | ecosystem: Host-associated > Plants > Roots > Unclassified | place...
ATTGAAGAATACTGCTTGGAGGTTTGACTGCCAGGGCGCTGAACAGGGTTGCGAGACATCTTCTGGAGGCAGTTCTGAGAGAAGTGGAGTTACCGGCGAAAGGTGAGTCCCGTCAACAGATAACAAACGTTCTCGAAATGAGGAGTGAGAATTTCTACGCTCTATGTCACCGATGCATGGTGGGCCACTTTGCCGGTGACCATTGCCGCCGCCGTTTCCATGAATTTCGAGGAGTGGAGACCTTTCATTAGGTCTATCCAAAGGTCCATCCTCATGCTGTGGCTTCTGGACCTCATCACTGAGAGTGAAGCCTTTGTAGTAGAAGCATTGCGCTAGTAATACTATATCTGCAAAAGTATAGTAGACAGCAAGAATGACCTAGGGTCGAGTCAAATTGTGGTTGCATAGAGTTTTTTTTTCTTTTTCATAAAACATACCATTGTTGGCAGTACACGCTGTAAGACAGCACCTAGTATGTTGAAGACATCTCCGGCTAGCCATACAATGATGAAAAGAACAGAGAGACCATCGGCAGAGCTTCGTCTAAAATTCTCTATGATTTGTGGTGAAAATACAACAACCCAACATGCAATCGATATGGAACCACAAATCCCACTGATAGCATCGATGTCAAGGCGTAAGCCTTGAGATGGTGGAAACATGTTTCAGCGGTGTGAACTTCGATTTTACGTGCTGGAAAGATATTTGTTTTCACCACACTTCCTTTAATCGCTACGTGATCGGGGTCGGGAATCTCAGATAAAAACCTTACTCCATAAAAAGAACTTGTTCGTTCAAGTTTTTGAAAGAAAAACGTTCGATTGACTGGGGTTAGCGCCCATATGGCCGCGCTTCTAGTTTGTGGAAGGGACTAGAGAACGGCGGTTTTGAAACGATGGACAAACGAATATATTGGTATAAATGAGCTCGGTTTTCAGTGATGTCTAGTGTTGGGGCATGTAAATGATAACATTGAGAACGTTAGAAGAGCGCGAACTAAGGATGTCAGAGTTGAGGCTGAAAAGTCTGCAACTAAGCGAGAATCCGGAGAGAGCGTTTAGAGACCGTGGGGGAACAGCGGCTTGGCAAACCTAGTCTCCGGCTGGACTGCGGAGTATATTTAGGGTTTTAGGAAGAAAACTAGAGCAATTACTGCGGTTGCAAATTGTTGAGCGTAGCCTTTGCGTCTAAAAACCATAGTTACGTATATTTCTTGTGCTTTACGAGAGATAAGTGCTTTAACTTATCTTATAAATCAGACCCCCGGTGGATCGTTGGTACGTGCACTAAGCGCACGTGCGGCATACTGCTCCTTATCAGTTATCACCAACGAACCCTCCACCGAGGGTCTGAGGCTTATGGTCTTTCAAAATCTTTGCCTTACTGCTAAAACTTACATACTTCTCTAAAAGCCCTTTATGACCTCTATCGCCTCCACGTTGTAGTGATATCGTAGCTATATTCTATAAGAAGTTGGACGTGGGTAGTCGGTCAATTTTGGTTCAAAATCTACGACGATGCATTTGGGAATTCCAACTTACGTTCTACGACGATGTATCTCGCCCCTTAATATTCTATATATAGGGCTATAATATATATTTATAAAGATATAATAACCTAGAGAATCTATTACATAAAATATATATAATATAACCATCGTGGTTGGGATATGGCTCGTAGAAATACACAAAATTCGGGTTTTAAAACATTCAGTTTGTACCAAAACGACGTCTATGAGCTCTCAGACGCTCCGCGGAAGATTTTGGGGGGGTATAGGGAGCCGTTGCACGTGCTTCCCCTACCCCGTAACCAAAATCTACTACGGGGCGTCTGATTTATGAGATAAGTTTTAACTGTGAAACTCGAACACACCTCGTTGCTCCCGAGATGAGTACTTCAATTAGATTCTAAGGCAAACTGATTATTGTGTAGACCCTGCCGAATAATCTCAAACTGGTAATGTAAATCACTGAAGCCCCTGAGTCCAAATCGTTTTGCGGCCATATTTTACGACCGGTTTATTTTTGGGCTGACCATGTTTGACACAGATCTCGCCTTATTCTAAGCTCAAGACGCTGTCCTATAGCCCATTGTCCCTTTTAAACTTGTCCCAAGCTTCATTTAACGTGCTGAATACCGCTCCACTGATCATTCGCTGCTCAGTTGTTGCCGTCTGGGAAATCTAAGGTCGAGAGAATTATTAATCTGCAGGCGCATGTTACATGATAGCATAATCAAGACCTTACCTTATCAGGGTGAACCTTAGCAATGGCCTTCATGTACACTATCTTCACCTTGTTGGGCATCACGAGATCACTCATCCCAACCTTGTTCCATCTGGCTTCTGGCCATAGGACAGAATCTAACGACCCGAGAAGTGCTCGTAGATTGTCCGACTTGCTACCCTTCCACGCAATGAGTTTCGCGTCGACTTGATCAGTCAGAGCAAACTTCTCATCATCGGCCTTTTCAGCTGCTGCATTTGCCTCCCTTAGCTTTTTAACAGCTTCCGCCTCCGGAGACGATACGGAATTCGATTTTCCTGTCAAATTATTTAGAGCGGAAGTTCTCGGAGGGGGATGCTTTCTAATTAGTGTTGCGTGTATCGTTGCCTCGGGACGAGTCTGCTTTTTGCTCCCTCCAGCCGCGTTTTCACAGCGATTTCTGCCTTGTATACTTATCGAACCACCTAAACCTGCCTCAACTGCTTCCCTCCATACTTTTGCTGCGTCGGCCCATTTCTCCATGTGTTCAAGTGCTTCGGCTTTTCGCATCAGTGCTTTTCCGAAGAACTCCTTCATGTCCTTCTCTTCTTCGTTGCCCCCTAGTGATATTTTCTCACCCTCTCCACGTGAAACACCAATACTAGCCAGAGCCGAATCTGCGTCCGAAACGGCAGCTTTTGGATCACCTACTCTAATATTCGTAAGAGCCCGGTTGCAGAGGATTATTATTGTGATTGGATGACCTTCTGGTAAAGGAACCAATGCAGCAGAGTATGCGCCATGAGCTGTGGGGTAGTCACCGCGCTTAAAAGCGTCAGAGCCTTTTTGCCGATGGGATGCCGATGTTGAAAGAGCAGATGGGGATACTGGTGGTATCTGGCGAGGAGGCGGTTTCGGTCGGGTAGCTACAGGCGTGGATGATAGCGTTCTGGAGACAGGTGCTAAACTCTGTTGGAAGAACGGGTTATTTGATTGAGGTAATGTTGACTGGTGGGAACTAGTTGAGGAAGGTTTTTGTGGCTCTGATGTTGGACGACCTGTTTCCTTAGTTGGTATTTTACGGCGGGCGGGGCTGATGTATGCCTGAGCGGTTTGTTCCTCGATATCTTGACGCGTGAGCTTTGCTGCAGGCCTTTTGTCTGGCTGTTGCACTTGCTTCTGGAGGAATCGGGGTTGAGGGGAAGGTTCAGATGGAAAGCCAAAATCGCTAGAAGCCGGATTACGTTTTATACGAGTAGCTGAAGAATCTGACGGCGTGGAATTAGAACTAGGCGGATGGGGTGGGTTTTGAGGACGTGGATTGCCAAATTCGAGCATTAAAGCTTCGTCGGTAACGCTGGACTCTGGCACTACGGTCTTGACTCCACGAGTTCCGCTTGCATTGGTCAAATCTGCATCACCATGGGAAGTCTTTTCACGGGCATATGGCAGGTTTTCACCATCTGCATACATGTGCGCATTTCTCATCCACTTAGGTTGGTTACTGTCACCCTCCTGCTGGAACTCAGCAACGGCTTTCTGGACCTTCTTTTGACCCGTCTTCCACAGAGTGTTGGCAGATTTGAAAATAGTGCTCCCAATTTCTGAGGCGTATTGAGTGACGTCTTTCTCACTCCCTGGAGAGCGGTTATCCTGCTTACGCTGCGTAGAGCTGGGGCGACCTTCTTCTTTCCATTTCCAAGCGGGAACAGGAGGACCCGATCTTGCTCCCCGTGAGTTATGACGCGAGTCATTTCGTTGCTGAATCTCATTATCTTCAAGCGGGCTTTGACGTCCTCTGTCTTCCCTGCCAATCCACGCCTTTTGCTTTGCCTCATCGTGGGCTTGATTTAGAAGCCATCCAACTGCAGCTTGAATGTCAGTCCCAGATTCTGTTTGCGCTAAAGCCAAAGCAGAATTTTCCGGTGGAAAGCCCATATCGACCAATTCATTAATAGCTTTATCGTGAGGGTTGGTGTTTAGCGCGTTTAAATGTTCAATGGACTTCACCCGTGCAGGTCCTGAATTTTTGGGTCCTCCTTTCGGCTGCGTGAATTCAGAAACAGGTTTCCCAAGCATACCCAATATGTCGTCTTCATCATTATCTGCCAGTAGTAGTTGTGCTGTGGAGGCTGCCCGTCTCTGAGAACTCTGTCCCAATCCGAACGGATCGTCATCATCGCCGAACCCGTCTACACTTTTTGGAGAAGGTTCTTGGCTCTTAGAAGCGCTTGAAATGAAGCTCATAGCGCTTTGGCCACTGCGTGTAGGCTGGGGGATCGGAAAGTGGGTGGAGGCGTCGACCGGGGCGTCGGAATTGAAGGCAGACAGAAGGTCATCTTCGGCGCTCAAGGGCTGATTAGGCCGTTTGGACGACGTATCCAGTCCCGCAAAAGGCTTATTGATTGTTTTAGAGAGATTATGAGCTCTCGAGCCATTATTTGCTGTTTGCTGTGTAGGTGGTGTAGCTTTCCCGTTGCCTAAAGCCTCCCAGAAATGTGCATCGTGCGTCCCAAATTGACTATCATATTGTCTCTTCCGCTCAGCTTCTTGCCGCGCTTTCTCCTCTAGGAGCTGTTTCTGTCGTTCCTGAAGTGACAGATTGTTCGATGCTTTAGACGAGTTCAGGGACAGCAAACTGGAAAAGCTGTCGTTAGATGGAGTGGTCGGTTTGGATGATGTCTTCAGGCCGCGACCGGACGGTTGTGCAGACAGAGGGGTCGAGCGTCCCGAGAGTGGTGGGGCAGGACTTTGTCGTCGAGGGGGATAAAAGGATGGAGTAGGTTTAGTGTTATTGCTGGTGGTGGATGTCCAGTCAAGACCTGACAGATCATCCATCTTCAAGATGTCGTAGAGTGAGTCTATAGATGTAGTGCATAAGCTGGACTCATAGCATAACTACTCGGTGAAGGATGCCGGACGCGTTAGGCACGAAAATGTGTTGTGTTTGCTGTGCCGTGCTGCGCATGGTCGCGTTGAGCGCCACACCATCGCTGTTAAGCCACATTGACCAGCGTTAGCACTCTCAATAACGGAAGATCGGCGCGAGCCCCAAAGAGTGACACTAACCGCCACGAGAAGAATCATCTAGATATCGAACAAAGGCCTACTGGAGGGCTCTTACGCATGAACTATCTGCTTTGCACTATGGAGGGGTCTTTAAAATGCCTCTCGATTAATCTCTCAACATCTTCAAGTTACACGACCGATCATCCACGACTCAGAGGCATTCATAGCCCTGATTCCGAGGGTTGATAACTTCGGAGGCCCTTTTGCCGACCTAAATGCCTCGGAATATGCGTATATTCGTCAGACTCACTCCTGCAAAATTTGTGGCATCTATCTGGGCTTGAATTCTACATAATAGAAGGATTCTAGAAACCAAGCAATCGCTGAGCTTGTGAACAAAAGTGGTCAGTGAGTGCTGTTGTCCAATACCGACCCCTGAAGTGGGACGAATGACGCACATCAAGCACGGTCTCTGCGTGCGGACAGTCCCGTCAATGAACGGACCTGATACAGTTTGATAGAGACAGTTTAGTGCATGCGACAGCGGAGGGGTCTTCTTATGAATGCCCATTATGGAACGCCTCACAGCAGCTCTTTTCGGCTCCAAAAAGGACACCGGGGTAGGGTCGTCTTAGATTGGTTCTTCGACAAGATAGTAGTTTCACATCAAGAGCAGTGTATGATCACTAGAAGCTCGAAAACGTGCATTTGGGACTTGGACGATCTACGTATTTAATCGCAGTGAATAGGAACAACCCCAGAATAAGAAACTTTGTGGGTATTGCTGAGCCGGCAAAGGCTTCAGAATAAAGCTAAAAGATGGAGACCTCACTGACCGTTCTTGCTGCCTTCGTGCTGCGTTGGCTTTTCCGCAGCTCATCATTGTGTCGCATCGACGATCGCTTCGAGTAGGATTTACTTGTGTTAGAGCCTCTGTATTGCGCGAAGCCGCAGACCTTCACGGCCTGTCCACCCGTTGGCTACTTCATGGCGCAAGTTTGTGACGGCGCGGGAAGTTTTCGAAAGTACCCTGGAAAACTGCAAGCCAGCGAAACAGCTCGGCAAACCCACATGTAAGTTAGCCAGAAACGTCCAGATATGAAATCCTAGCTCGCCTCCCAGCAGTCGCTGCATGCCAATGCGCGAGAGCAGTTCTGAATGGCCATCGCAGCGGACTCCGTGACGGTTTGAGGCGGCTGCGGAGCAAGAGTCGAAAAAATACCGGGCGTAAAAAACGAGCGTCTTGACTCGCCAGGCACGTCAGGGTAGTCAAGGTTCCACTCGGCTGCTTAGCCTCTCAAGTAGCCGTTCCCGAGCGTGCTTGTGCCGCGCGGGGGCGTTTTTCTTTTTCTTGCTGTTGCTCGCAGGGGAATCCACCCCCTGATCTCAACGGTGTCGTCCCAATCGCACCTGAGCCGTCATTGTTTTTTTGTCCCTCTGGCCTGGCTCTGGCACCCGCACGGTCGATCCAGCTGCTGCACAGATCTCTCTCTGTCTACTGCAGGTCCCAGCGCCCCCGAAGCCGCAGACCCTGAACCCAGAGTGCTACCCTCGGATCAGATTGCGTCCATAACAGCTCTCTCACACTCTCGAATTGTCCGCCGACAAGCTTGTCATCCCTCGACCGTGGCTGAAAGGCCGATCCACTTCACACACATTACACTCCTGAGCATCCACTCACACTTGCTCAACCGCATCTCGTGCCTTTCGACGACATGGGTCTCTTCACTCGCAAAAGTTCTAAGCCGGCTATTTCACCCAGCGACGCGCAGTCTAGCCATTCGAATGGCTCTCTGAAGTCTCCTGCCTTGCCAAAGTCTACCAACGGTGCTTCAATCGCGAAAACACTGAGTCCAGTACCCGATGTACCCCTACCAAAAGCACCAGACCCGGCTTTGGACCCAGCTGCATATCTACGAAGCATCCATGCTGTTAGAGAGAGATCGAGGCTCGTTCTCGAGAAAGCGAAGAAAAATCAACTGAAACATTTTTCTGTGGACATGACAAAATTCCAAGAGACTGCCGGCTATGTGGTTTCCATCATCAAGGTCCTCTACCTCTTCCGCTTTGTTTTTCGAAGTTCAAGTATTGACTTTCCTCACTGCAGAGGGATTATGCTCCAGACTATTCCTCTATTCCCCCTCACGGCCGCTGGCAACACTTCGAAGTAGGAGGTCGACCCCGAATTGACCAGCTTATGGCTTCGTGGCCCTCTACCGTTGACGCGCAGGAACGAACACGCCGTCTGATTGACCTTTTTCTTGTTTCCGTCCTGCTGGATGCTGGCGCTGGCACAAAATGGCAATATAGGAGCAAGGAATCTGGCAAAATATATCGACGCAGCGAAGGCCTAGCAGTTGCAAGTCTCGAAATGTTCAAAGCTGGTGTCTTTAGTAGTAACCCTGAGGAACCTTGCCAGGTCGACAGCGCTGGACTCAAGAAATTGGACGTCAAAACAATGGCCCGAGGTCTACAGGTTACAGAAGAGAATACTATTGATGGTCTTCAAGGACGTACGGGACTCTTAATGAGACTGGCAGATGCGCTCCAGAACCAGGAGATATTCGGACTCGAGGCTAGGCCAGGGAATATGCTAGGTACCACTTCATCTGCTCTCCCTTTCGATTTGAACTAATTGGAAGTAGATTATCTGCTCTCGCACCCCTCCACCCAGGCTTCCTCAGTCCCTATTATCCCCCTTCCTACACTATGGTCTGTTTTAATGGATGGCCTGTCACCAATCTGGCCATCCACCCGTACACAGATTGACGGCATCTCTATCGGCGATGCTTGGCGATGTTCTGTCATGCCTTCCCACCCAACACACCCCTGGGAGAACATTGTACCATTCCATAAGCTAACACAATGGTTGACATACTCCTTAATGGTTCCAATGTCCAAGCTTCTCCATGTCTACTTCGCTGGTAGTGAACTCTTGACAGGTCTGCCTGAATATCGCAATGGTGGACTTCTTATTGACACTGGCCTCTTAACTCTGAAGCCTGAGGACGCCAAGCGAGGACTTGAGCAGTACCAGAAGAATGCTCAGCTGAAGGGTCAGCCAAATATGGAAGTTGTGCCTCTTTTCACGGTTGACGACGACGTCATTGTTGAATGGAGAGCAGTAACCGTCGGCTTTCTTGACGAGCTCCTCTCAGAAGTCAATACGCTTCTGGGCTTAACCGGGAGTGATCGGCTAAGCTTGGCGCAGATGCTTGAAGCTGGCACATGGAAGGTACATCGAGCCACTGCCGTATAAAAACTGCATTCGCTAATGATGATTTCAGGGTGGACGAGAGATTGCTGAGGTATCGCGCCCAAACACGAAGGAGCCTCCCATTATGATCTTGTCCGACGGGACAGTTTTCTAAGATACCCTTACTTTACGCCACATTTGTTCCCTTGGTCCCAGCGGATATGGAGGAAATTGCCCTCTAGGTGCATGAAGTATATGCGCACTAAACTTAATGCTTTGCTTTTGGTTTTCATGCAACCACCCGGCATTATCTTTGCATTGAGCAGTTATATTTCATGTTCATACTTGCTCGGTCGCTAGTTGTGCATACTCGATCATCAACGCCGGTGTGAGCTACTCCAGTACTCTTTCTTTGGAGGTATTATCGCGGCTCATTGATATTTACTTTTCTACACTCGTGCTAGAGATGGGCAGAAATTTTGAAAGAAAAGGCAAGGTCCAAATATGTTGGAATGGGGAAAGAGAGACAGCTCTGCACTCGATAGTTTTTAATCAGTGAATGTGATTCTGCTTTTTTTGACTGGGCGTTACTGCTCGGCGGATATGGGCATCGTAACTGTTGACTGTAATATTAATGTTTAGTGTGAATGTAGTGTGGGTTGAAATTGCATGTGACAAAGCCTATTTCTGATCGGATACTTGCCAGTGTGTTTGCGACATCGTCACCCAAGCCCACATCCCTTGACTGCCTTTTCCTTTTCTGCTCACCACCCGCCGCCATTAGGATGAATACTGGCAAACGCCAGAAGCAGCGCAAGGTCCTGCTGATGGGCAAGAGTGGAGCGGGGAAATCGTCGATGCGCTCCATCGTCTTCAGCAACTATGTCGCAAAAGATGTGCGCCGCCTTGGAGCCACTATTGACGTCGAACACAGCAATATCAAGTTCATGGGCAATCTTATGCTCAACCTTTGGGATTGTGGCGGGTGAGCTCTACCTTCACACTGTCAGTCAGCAGAGGCCCGATGGAGAGGCATGCATACCGTGCATCAAATGCTAATATCAATTTCTCTGTAGGCAAGATGGCTTCGTAGAGAATTACCTCACTCATCAACGGAACCATGTCTTCGGCAGTGTTGCCGTCCTCATATTCGTTTTCGATATTGAATCCCGCGAGTTCCAGGCCGATGTCGTCAGCTACTCCAACATTATACGTGCTTTGGAGGAGTGTAGTCCCCAGGCTAAGGTATTTTGCCTAATACACAAGATGGATCTCGTTCAAGCGCGGCTACGGGCCCAACTTTTCGAGGAGCGCGTAGACTATATCAGATCCGCTTCGGAGGGCTTCAAGCATACGGTTGACTTCTTCCCCACGAGTATATGGGATCAATCGCTTTACAAGGCTTGGACGCAGATCATATACTTCCTGATACCTAATGCTGCGACCATTGAGAGCCTTTTACAGCAGCTTGCTGAAGTAATTGACGCAAGAGAACTTATACTCTATGAACGAACGACGTGTTTGATGGTTACCCATGTAACTCGAGGTCTAGAAGCTCAAAATCCGTTCACAGATCGCTTTGAACGTATATCTAGCATACTGAAAACCCACAAGCAATCCATGGCGTAACTATCCCTAATTCCAGAGGCCCTACCTTTTACACCGTTCTGACTTTCCCTAGTAAGCACACAGGGATCCCGGCTGGCAACGCCAACTTCGCCGAGATGCAAATAAAAACCGGTCGCTTTATGTTCTTTATCACACGACTGACAGAAAATACCAACCTCGCCGCTTCAATCCCGCCCTCCGAACAGGTCTTCAACGCCGCTCGTGTGAACATTCTGCTTGCTCGACCAAAATTCGCTGAATTGGACATCGCAAATAAACCGAGACCGGGTATCCAACAGGCCTTTGCCCACTCAGTAGAAAGCGAGGGGCTACCCAACGAAATGGACTTTAAGGGAAAAGGCAAGGAACCTAGTATTGGTGGTGAAGGGTCAGCATTTGGGGCTTGATCGAATGGTTCAAAGCATCTAAGGACTTACTTTCTACAGGCTTCTATGATAATATGATACCCATTTCGAAAAATCGTAGGCGAGCATTAGCGTTAACATCCAGGAGATATTATTACCGTTCACATTGATTACATCCGAAGAGTGGTACTCACTAAACAGGCATGGATATGGGCATAAACATGGGACAGAAACAACGCCTACGAATGCTTGTACTTCCGCAATCGCTTATAGAAAGAAATTTATATCTCCTTAAAGACTTCTATAGGATAGGTGGTTAAGGCCACCGGTCTCTTTTATCAGAGTTTAGAGAAAGAAAAATAGTTGCAATGAGCATTTCTACCGGAATATTTTCGAGAACGGAAAGACGTAAGAACGGAGCGCTTTTGACTAAGCATCTGGAAGTATTGTAGGCTGCCGGATGAACTGTTCTCGCGTTATGGTTGTATCAGCTCTTGTTCTTTAATAAGGAACATGGTTCTCCGCTTCTACCACTACTCTGCATCCTTAGACGTGCTGTGCGCAGTATCTCAGATGTTCTCCGAGTAAACCATTCAGGCTATAGCCTCGACTTTCATCCTACAGATATATAATCCAAAGTCTCGTAAAACAAAGAACCGCCATCATGCGCAATACACTATGCATCCACTGACCAGAACCACATCAATCACGTGAAACGCTAGTAAAAGTAAATGCCCGTAGCAGAAAAAATTCCCATACAACTACAGGTGTTAGTACAGTGAGCTCTGCATATTCGCCGGCCTACAGCTTCCCTTCAGCCCCCCTGATAACATCAAAAAACACCTCATCAGTAACCCCGTAGACCAAATCGTCCTGCTTCTCGAAGGCCGTCTCAAGCGGGCATCTAACCCTCCAGAAATTGCCCTTACGGTTGTTGCTATCCTCCGGTGAGAGTGCTATCTCAGCCAATTTTTTCAGCCGCGTTCCGATGGCCTTCTGCTGCGCACGCGCGCTAGCCCAGAACTCAGCCAACTCCTCAACGCAAGAGAGGCCGCCGTCGATAGATTGCATAAGGCCGGGTAGCTCCGAAATCAGGCCACCAGACGTGAGGATGTCGCAGGCAATCATAAGGGCATATCCAGGGAAAGGTGTGGAGAAGATGAAAGGGTTTGATGGAAGGCGCCGTGAGCGGGAGGAATGACTAAGAGCTTTCATCATAGAGAGGAACTGGGCTGCGTCTTGTGTCGCTTGGATAATGTTGCGGCGGATTGCGGACGAAGAGAGGGATGTGAGACGAACGTGTCGGTTTAGACGCATTGTCGATGTGTGGTAGAGGGCGTGAATGCTTAAGAATGTGCCAGCGTAACCGTTGGTGATGCTAATGTCGAGGTTATCATGGGAGTAGTGAAGATGGGGGGGTAGATGCGCCATCCATGCCTCCAGGCGATCGCACGTTCTAGAATAGAAGTCTTGATATAGTTTTTCATATGTGTTATCAAATCGGTGAACGGCGCGGCCTGTGTAGGACATCACATCCCCCCATATTGCGGAGATAAGAGTCAGGGATGCCATGGCACCGAGCGCAGAATTTGATGGCGATCCTTTTTTAAGAATATCAAAGTCGAAAAGGGGAGTCTCTGGCGGTGTCGATGACCCATACGCGCTCTCAAGGCATGGGAGGCGGAGAAGCGTGTCTTCAGGTTGAATGACACAGAGGGTGCCGCCACAGAATCCGTTATACCGCTGTTGGAGCATTAGGATATAAACTGTTGCCGTGATGAAATCTGTTGAACTTACATCCATCAAGAATCCCGACCAGAAGGTCCTTCGGCGACATTCTTCAAGCGTTGAGCGGTCGAAACCAAAATCCAGGTCAGTATCGTCCGGAATATCTTTCACACCCTCTTCGGTATTCAACTTTAGAGCGCTTATGGCGCGCAGAGCCGATCCACAGAAGTCCCAAGCCTCAGTGGCTTTTCCTCGAGCAAAGTTGTAAAGCGCAAGCATTAGCCTGCCCTGGCATAGCTGCAAGCTGAATTTTCCAAATCTTTTTTCAATAGCGTAGGTGGCGATTCCAGCAAATTGTTTTCCAACAGACCGCTTCTTGAAGTCCATATCAAATATCGAACCCATTGCGAGAACACTATAAAGCAACATACGATCATCACGTGTTTTTTCTCTGCATGTCTCTACCCAAGCGGTGAAATGCTGTCGAGGGAATATACAGTATGTTGCGGAACCAACGTGGGCGAAATAAAGACTCAAGAGGTGGGAAGTAAGCCCGGGGTCTGCCACATAGGGATCGTACCCCCAGCCTAAGGCCAATTGATCGACATGATGTGAACCCCGCTGACCATCTTCATGAACGGAAGATCCGATGCCGTTCGCAGGACTGCTCCACTCCATTTCGAACGAATGAACTGACATATCGCGACCTCCTGTTGTCGGAACAGCGCGGAAACTCTTGAGATGCTTGGACGGTGAGCCAGATGGATTACTAGTTTCCAACGTCCTGCGTGCTTTGCGAGGTGGCTGTATTGATAGAGGACTATCCCAACTTTTAGATTGGCTTGATCCAGTAACTGGGCTTAAAAGTTCCATTGATCGACTCTTGAACGGAGAGGAAGTACCAGACGAGGAAGGTTCGTCTGTAGTGTTGCCCAAGCTAGGCTGATTGAGGCCCCTGTTCTCCTGGATTAGCCATGATCCTTCCCAGAAGTATTGGGCCGACAATCGGAAATCTGGATATGCTTGTGCTCCAGCGAACTCTAGAAATGGATCGAAGAACACATGGTAGTTGGGACTTACCCTCTACAGATCCTCTGGGACTTGGTGCATTGGCGGCACTTAGGAATAGCAGGCTCGCATTTGATCTTCTTCTCACGACAGGTCAAGCAGGCTTGAGCTAACCTTTTTCTAGGCTTCCCAGCTTTGGTAATACCCCAGGACGGATTCACTGGCTCCCCATCAATGACGACTCGACAAAACGAGCCATCCTCATAGACATAGCACAGCCCCTCTCCAGGAATATCTCGTTGGCCCACACAGCGGGAGGTGCGTGTCGGGGCTCTGTGGGATGATTCTGCACGCCTTCTGGCTGGAGCTCTAGGAACCTCCAGTGGATCTTCGTGGGTAGTGTGCATAGATAAAGTTGCAACGGATTCCGATGAACCGCTAATGCCAGATGCCGTGGATTGGGGGCGCTGGATCTTGTGGATTGAATCCGAGTGTATTGGCCTAGGGTGGCAGACAAAGTCAGGTGTGTGAGACGTTGACAATGCTTGCGCATTTGCAGTCGACGCCATCTGCGAAGGACGAAGCACGGGAGGTGCTTGTGTCGATGAGATGTCTTCTCCAATTCGGCCACAGCTGTAGTAATCGACAGTCTGCCGTCTTTTGAGAGTAGGGCTTGGGGATTGGTAGCGAACGGGAGCATTGGGAGGTCCTGTGCCACTCATTTGCGGGGAGGACTCTGAGGGCTTTGATTCCAGAAGTTGGGGCTGAAGCAAAGTTCGCAAACTAGGAAGCTGTTGAGAGTTTCCGGGGCTTTCTGAGTCTCGTGCATGGTGAGTTGAGGGTAAATGTTTATGCCTTGATTGATCGCCATCCGGGCGCTGGTATGGAGTCCAGGTAAAACACGACTGTTGAGGGACAGGTAGGCTAGGTAAACGCTTCATGTCCAGCGGTGCGGCCAACGATGGGTGGCTGTCTAGGACTCGCGGAGCGCTCTCGCTGCCAATCGAGGGATGGCTTCCAAGGTACATGGTCGACAAACAACATGGAGTTTCTGGATATGTATAGAATATAACGCGGGGCTCTCAGAAAACAAGGCGAAGCCCCACCCCTGACGCAGGCACTGCATCAGCTCAAGCTATGGGGCAAGCAAGGAGGGAGAATGGTCAATGACAGCAAAGATGCAAAGATGCAAAGATGCAAAGATGACAGCAAAGGCACAATTGAGTGCGTCTGATAAAGCAACATACCCGCCGTGATGCAGAAATGCAAGGTTCTGTGGAGAGAAAGTCGACGGAATCTAATGTCCGTGCAGGGCTGACGTCCGACTCTCCGGCAAACTTCTGACGGGCAGCCGGGAGACGTGCAGTGGAGCTGTGGAGCGGTGGAGCAGTGAAGCAGTGTAGTGTGTGGAGAGGAGGCGGCAGCGGCAGACCCCAACGCAGAGACGAGCGGACAGGGCAGGTCAGGGCTGTGGACAGGCACAACGGGGCCAGAAGACTTCAAACAGAAGCCAGATACTAAGAAACGGCCCAGCAGCGGCACACGCGAGAACATGATGCTGGTCGCTCTCAGCACGGCCCGGCAAGGAGGAGCAAGCAGCCGGGAGGCAGGACTCGACTTGCAGCATGCGAGAACTTGCAGCAAGCAATACGGGACTTTTCTGACTCGAGGATGGCCTTCCCTGTGCCGGTGGACTCGACCACCAGCGCCCACAGATCTCATGCCAGCAGGCTCGAAATCTGCGCAGCAGCCGCGTCGCCCTCGCTCAGCCTGGCCTCTGATCGTGTAGCGTGGAATGCAGCCACAAGGGCTCTCAGCCGCGTCGCAACCTGTCAAAACTCGGCGTCGGGCGTTGCGATAAAATCCCGTTACTGCGTTGAGGATTTCCCCAGATCAGGCGTCCGTTGCTGCAGAGATTTGCTAATGAGCTCCACATAAATGGGTTGCAGAGCACTCCCTTCCGCCCATTTTGCCCCATTCTGCCCATTCTGCCCATTTCCCAAGCCACAAACTCCTCCCGCCGCAACAGTCCCACTAACGACCTGCGCGCACCCGCTTCCGGCTGATGGCCAGGGATTGAAACCGCCCAAGGAGCCGTTGAATCCAACACCCGGCACCGCTGCTGTTTCTCGCGTGCAGGCTTGGCTGCATGCTCCTAAAACCCAACGATTGCCGGCCCCAGGATGCAGCCTGCTTACGCTTATGCCTGTGATAAGACGCCAACTATGGCGAGCTCTCCGATTGTCAATGCCGGCCTGTATCTTGAATCCCGGAAAGGCCGTCCTCGACTTAAAGGCCCATGCGGCATTGCTTTTCGAGGCTGCAGAACCATCAAAATTTCAGGGGTACAAAACGACCCTGTGGCCCTTGAGCCCACCCAATATAGTCATCATGAGCTGCTTTATCCGCCTGCTAGCCCCCCGAGCAATGGCTGAATATTGTGGACGACGGCATATGCAGAGAATGAATAATGGAACAGCAAGACTCCACGAGGGCACTTTAAGAGTACTTAGTATATTTACAATAATTACTGTGATGACTAATCAATACACGTATCGAATTTCTTGAAGTCAATGTTGACTTGATCTGTGAACAACTCCCAGCTTGTCACTCCGCGGCAGATCATCACATCTTACCGTTCTATTTTGCGTATTAGTATCAACAATAGACACAATGGCTACAGCTCCTATTGATGCCTCGCCAACAATTGAGTCTGACAACGTGCCAGCAAAACCTAGCGAAGATCCTAGGCAGGAGGAAGCTTCAACCTCCATTCAACCAGCAGATCGATCTTCTTACAGTCGCAGTCGCAGTCGCAGTCACAGCCGCAGTCGTAGCGCATCACCCTCTAGGGCTATAGATACAGAAGCAGATCCTCCACAGTTGCCCGACGACGAGATCCCTCCCTTGCCTAACGAAGCACCACCAGAAGACGATGGTTGGGCACCTGTGTGGGACGAGGCAGCTCAGGCTTACTACTTTTATAACCGTTTCACTCACGCCACACAATGGGAAAATCCTCGCGTGCCAGATGCGAAGTCTGCTGCTGCTGCTGCTGGGCTGGGCTCGCATGACCGAATATCGTCCAGCAGCGCGCCAGGCACAGCGAACAGCAGTTCCGGCGCACCCGGCACATCCTCACCTCCGCGGCGTCTCCACGGCGGCTACAATCCCGCTATACATGGTGACTATGATCCCGATGCCGACTATGCCATCGAGGCGCAAACCGAGAAAGAAAAGGCAGCAGCTGCGACTGGACTGGATCCAAATTCACAGTACGCTGCTACTGGCTTCTTCAACCGCTTCACAGGACGCTGGCAAGCAGCGACGCTAGCCCCCGAGAATTTTAATGACGAGAACAAAAGCAAGCGGCAGATGAGTGCTTTCTTTGACGTTGATGCTGCGGCGAATAGTCATGATGGGAGAAGCCTCAAGGCGGAGAGACAAGGGAAGAAACTCACTAAACAAGAGGTTAAAGCATTCAGAGAGAAGCGGAGGGAGAAAAAGGAAGAGAAACGGAGGGCATGGTTAAGGGATTAAGCTGAGTCTTAATACATGGAGCTTTTCATGTGGAAGTACAGCCTTCCAAGTTGCTCGTAGGCCAATGATTTTCAGCGAGGGCGTTACTAATGAGGGGCATGCATTGCAAAGGCCGAAAGGAATCCAATTGTTCAATCTTTGCATTGCGCAGGCTGCGCGAATTGTACTTCTAGAGTGCCTAGCCCACGATTGGCAGGCGACCCAGTTTAGCATCCACATCCTCCGTGAAAACTGTTCACATGGCTTGTGTTACTTGCAGGTTCCGTTTGATCCAAAGGATATCCCCCATGGAGCTTTCGCCAGCGGTGATTCTTGACTCGTGGCATGTAATTTGCTGCAAAGTCTCCGTTCATGATTTAATGTCAACCAAAACATTCCGTTCAACCCTGCCCTATATCCTCTCTACCCGCTCCCATCCCCTCCATTTTCTGCCTTATACCTTCAACATTCATGTCCGTATCTGCTACGTCATTGCTAACCCCTTGCTCTAACCCTTCCCCTTCGCTTAACAACCATTTGACAACTTCCTCCTTCTCGTTAATTTCGGCTTCGAAAACTGCATCATGACCAGCTTTATTAATCGCCGTTACGTCGGCGCCTAACTTAACAAGTAGCTGCACACAAGCGAGATGCCCGTTCAAAGATGCCCAGTGAAGCGCTGTATTGCCCGCTGCATTCGGCAGGCTTAGGAGTGGAAGAGGTTTTCGCGCGTTTTCCGTGCTAAGAACAGAGGTAAGAAGTGTAGAGATCAGGTTAAGAATATCTATTCTAGCAATTTCAAGTTAGCAAGCAGCCCAGGACGTATTTAGATTATGCGGTGGAAGGAACTAAACCACATAGAAAATGATAAACAACCCACCTAGATGTCCGTTCGCTGCAGCATAATGCAGCGCACTATTTCCGGACTCAGGATCTACTGCCGCTTCAAATAAAATTTCCTTCGCGCAGTTGTACTTGGTGGACAGGCTGGTGAGGTAGTCTGACAGTTCGCTGACTTCGTTAACACGAGACAGGTAAAGTATTTCATCAATCTCATCTTCTGTAAGTCGAGGCATGATGAATAAGTGCAAGCTTCATGAGAAATACGGACGTTGTGGCGACACAAAGCGCTTTCGATGTGCGGGATGAAATGCCCGAACACGACATCATCAAACTCTTCTTAGCGAATCCTATCCCTTGCAACGGTGGAATTCGTCCTACGGTTATCGATAAGAGCTAGCCAATAGAATTAATTGGATCAAGGCTCCATGACCATACACGTACTTTTGATTCTGGTGTTCGTGCACGGTCCAACTCTTGCAGGACTTCACCGTTGCAAGGGATATGCGTTTAAACACTTCACTACATCTTCAACCAAAATTGCAGAATCCCTTGTCTACTTAAGAAACGGAGTAAATATAATATTCGAATCACACACTTGAAGGTTGTCAAATACCTTGTGCACCAACGACTACTGCAGCCTAGCAACAAAAAAGTCTCGCCATTGCGTTTCCTTTGCCGCAATGATCAATATTGCATTTGCCTTTTACTGCCAAGGCTTTCGTTTTTAGGCGTAGGTGAGTGCGGGTAGCGCCTTCGTTCGCAATAGTATAGGTACAGCCATTTACTGATACATAAATGTTGCCGAAAGTGCTCTGGAGAGGCCCCTAGGTCCCCGCAGAACGAATGTGTATTGCTCACGAGGGGAGTTGGGACATACCAGCTCCCAGGGAGCCATAGGCCCCGCTAAAATAAATAGAAGGACAGAACTAGGAGTATACTACGCTTTTCTTCTCGACCAAAGTAGCATTTTGGTAACCTTGACAAACTGACTACTTTTTATTCGACCAGTTACTGGATACGCAATGCTGACTTGATATTGTGTCGACCTGAGTCAGGTGTCATGCCGCCGACTCAGTTACCTACCCCTTGACTCGGTCACCGACTCAGTCACCAACTCCCTATTACGTACCCCCCCTGTACCTGCATCTACCTTATGTATATATAGTCTCTTTTCTTCATAGATTAATCAACACACGAGTCCTCCTTTCCTGACCTCCTTTTTGCGGTCGACATATTGTGTTGGGCTATTACTACTCAACGAACTATTCCGCACTTGAGACGGTAATTATATTGAAGATCCGCCACACCTACATTTTATATGAACTAGCAGAAGAGATCACAGATCTGACTAAATGATTTGCAACAGCTCGAATGCTCCTTACGTGAGTAGTACTACATGGATTCCATTCAGTATTGCGGAAATACCTTAAGTCGCCATAATCTCATACATCTATGATTCGGACGCCGAATCGAAAAGTAAGTTTTGCAAATTATATATTTCTAATACCAGTATTGTGAGAGACAGTTCTGGTGAATACATATGGATTTTGGGATACCACACTATACACAGTTATTACGGGTAAATCACATATGATCGCAGAATTAATGAATGTTGTGATTGAAGGTTCAGTCTGTTCTTTCATGAGATTTGGCAGTTCGAGAGTAAGTTTCCTAATAGTGGAACAATAAATTTCAACTCTATTTCCTCACCACACCTTTACACCACAATGGAATGGAGTTTGACATGAGTTGTGTTTTCAATAGTTGTCATAGATATACGCTTCGCTAAGAGAAGAACCTCAAAGAAAGCTTCGAAGACCGTCGAAAAAAGATCCTACTCGACATCTCATCCAACATTAAATAACCCATCTGAATCACACACCTCAACTTCTCTAAAACACCAAGCCCATTCAATGAACCCAATATTTATTGTCGTTAATTCATATCGATCGAAGCCGACGATGATAAAAATAAATATGTTCGCTGAATATCGTGATGAAGAGCTCCGTCACGGACGGTAGCTGACGCAATAATGAGATGATGTGGCGCATAAAATATGTTATTACGACTTAGTCGAGCTGATGAAGCCGACACTAGATTTCGCCGATAGAGTGGGGTTGAAGCCCTGAGATCGTCTCCTAGCCGAACTCGTTGCTATATTCAACTGTTGTTTGGTATGCTCATGCATAATGCTGACAGTCAAGAGTCAGATCATGCACGAAACAGTAGACAAGAAGACACATACCGAGCGTAAACCGACATGGCTTGGTGGGGATTTTCCAGATCGAATTGATTGGAAAAGTTGTGCTGAGCTGACATAGGCTGGGAGAAGTCTCCGTAAATGTACACGCCTGATGGTTGTGACATTATGGAAAGAGATGTTGTGTATGGAGAAGGAGCGTTAAGGAAAAATGTGTGCAAATTTGACTTTTGAGGATGCTTCTTTTAACGCCCTAACACAAAACACAATATTGGATAATCAATCAGCGTGGGGTCCCTAGCTTGATATATCAGCTCAGAAGAACCGCCCACCGAGTCTTAGTTCCGCCCTTAGTTAGAAGTGGAAGGATACAAGATCGACAAAGATATGGATATCGGTTGGCGCCACAAGCGTGCAGACTCTACGCTACAAAGGTATGGAAGCGAAGCGGCAGGTAATATTCTGATAACGCGCTCCTCCAGCGAGCATGGGTCTCAAGATCGCAGAGAGCTGAGTGAACCATGGGCATTCTTGCATTGCGTCGTTCGTAGCATTCCGTGTGGGGCAAAGGGCACTAGAGGGACTAAAGAAGGACCCTGCAGATCCCCATGATGTCGAGGCTGATTCCGCTCGACCCAAGGGTCTCTAGGACCCCCGAAATACGAGAAGGTATGATCCGAAGCGGTAGGGATGGGACCCGAGGCTGCTGATAGTTTCATCGCCAGAGACAGCAATCGTCATTTAGCAGCAGGAATGGCCTAGTGGGTGCAATGGCTGTTCTGCTCCATATTCGGTTTTCGCTGGTATGCTGCTGCTCATCACGCATCATTAGTAGCCATTTTCCTATCAAATAGCACGATGGGGTGTCATGACCCAGCACAGGTACTTCGACGTCAGGAGGCGAGAAGGGTTTGTTACTATGGGAGCGCACAAGCATGGAGTCATGTGGTTTACATGTGCTTGATGGGACTTAATGGGCGTTGTGGACGTTGCGGACCGTGGGACAACGTGAGGCTTGAGGCTGCTGAGGTCGTGGGAAGCTTGCAAGCACCGCTAGAGAAAGTGAGAGGTGATGTCAATGCCAAGAAAAACAACGGGTGCGCTGGCTCCACATTGGCCAAAGGCACGATGATCAAGGGGTGACGTTCTTCCCTGAAAACCACTTTACAACTTTCGAGCCGCAGATTCAACCATCACCAGCTAGGACTAACTAGCCTACCGATCGTTTGTCCTACATGGTTCTTGCCCGTCTTAAAGGCAACCTGCAGAAGCTTGCATGACAAATTGCTTGCTGCTTCGATTTTTTCTCTACGACCTGCCCGTCAACGCAAAGGCCAACAGTCGGGTATCAATCCTCAATCCCTTCAGGCTTGCTATGAGCGCCACAGGAAGCTGTAATAGATGCTATACGATTTGGGCGCGCCTATGGCGGCTAGGTTCGCTGGTTCACTAAAACCCGTCATGTTAGGGTCATTTGCTCCTGCTCCCAAAAAAGCCTTTTTCTTCGTTGCTAGCTGCGGCGACGAGCGTCAGCGCTTCTCACAAAAAGATATAAATCCCTCAATTGACGACAGAGGCGTCCACTTTACCGGTTTCATTAAGGAAACGTGAGTTCAAGCGTCGATTCAGCCTCTCCAACCATCACGCAATACGTAGCTGCTCCAGGCTGTCGGTGCTCACAATCGCGGTTCGCTCCTTAGGGGTATTTCGAGTCCCCAATTAAAGGTTGCATTGATGGTGGTGGTGGTGGTGGCTAGGAAGAGAATCAAGAATTAGCGTTTAAAAAAAAAGGAAGCTAGTGAACTACTGTGTGCATTAACCACTCGTAATGGGGACTCTAAGCGGTAGACTCTAATTCCTTCATGACAGGCTCGCTATTTTTCTTTGGAAATTTCCGAGATTTTAGATGACTAGAGACTAATCTTCAACTGAGCTGGAAAAAGATAGTCTGTTGGGGAGAGCCACCTGCAGTGTCACACGCGATGCGGTTTTAGGTTCCGCAACGATAACGAGGTTTGCCACTATGCGAAGTGGATGCTCCTAGCTGCTCGTATTTCTCCCTCCGTAGCCAAGACCAGATCCTATGCTTAATGGAGAGACGCTACGACTAAGGTCGGTGGCCTTTTCTGGCCTGCAGGGCGATAGTCTCCCCCAAGTCTTACGGGCACTCGGCTAAGCAGACTCGCGGAATATTTCGCCCGATCTACAGCTTGCATCGACAAGACTTCAAAGGAGCATGATCAACATGGGAGGGGAAAGCCTTCCTCCATTCTGAACGCTTACAAATACTTATGTTTTGAGTTGGAGAACGCTGACTCAATAGGTCCTCAGTCCTCCGCATGCCTAGAACTCCAATGTTGTTTCACCTTCGCATAACAGAGGATAAAGTATTACGGTTCTCCAGGAGCGTTAGAAGCCACAGCAATGAAGTCCAAACTTGTACGATAGGGTTTGAACCTCTTCTCTCCCTTGCACCCTATGATAGATAGTTGCGCTATCTATTGGGATGTGCTAATGCATTTCCACCTTCGGCATCATCGAGGCAGCTTTGCGGCTGTCCGGCGGTATCAATGATAAATGAATAAATAAATAGGCCCAATATCATGTTCAATTCATAAGCCTATCAAAATATCGCAATATGAATGAACAATCGCGATATCGTAGATATAGGCGATATCACTGGTCTTAGCATGGTGTAGTACTAAATTAATATGGCCGACGTCTCCCTAGAGCCTCAACTCCCCTAGCGTTCAGACATGGCAATAACTATACAACATAACTCGGGGGTCGATTACGGTTAACGTAGTCGGTAAGCCAGTGGGCCACGCAAGCCAGTGGGCCACCCCATCAAAATCGCGAAAACCACGACGCGTTATACAACTATAACCTCAATGGCCACCCCATAATAAGAAAATCCCCTTTTTCAAGAGGGCAGAATTCTTCTATCTATTAATGCCTATAAGCAAGGCCAATTTCCAAGTTTCCAAAAGGCCACTAGCACGTACGATGTGCCCCGATCTACAGCCTAGCGACGTAAGGAAGGAATTACACCATAACGCGGTTCTATCGCGCTAAATTGCTGTCTTACACTAGTACAAGAGGAGAGCCTTAAGTAGTGGATTCTATTAATGGATCAACGCGGTATGCCATTAAGAATCGCGATCGTGCGGCAGATAGCTGGTATTTTAGCTACATAACGCGCTAAATCTGCCACCATTAAACCTATTAGTAAAAAATGGGTATATAACTTTATTAAGCGCCACAACGACCTACAATCTAAATTTAATCGTAAGTATAACTATTAGCGTACTAAATATAAAGATCCTGTGCTTATTTGGGGCTGGTTTAAACGTATTTAAGATATAAAAATATAATATAGGATTCTCGATAAAGATACCTGGAATTTTAATAAGACTGGCTTCTAAATAGGCGTTATTATAACTGCAAAAGTTATTACTAGAACTAACCGTGCTAGCCGGCCTAGAATAGTATAGCCAGGTAATTAAGAATGGGTTATAATTATTAAGTGTATTAACGCGTTAGGGGATGCAATTTTACCGCTTATTATCTTTAAGGCAGTAATACACTAAGCTACATAGTATGAGGATAATATTATTCCACACAACTGGTTAATTAGCGTTAGTAAGAATGGCTAGACAATAAATAAGATTAGCCTTATCTGGCTAAATCTATTCCATAAGCATATAAATAATCGCACTATTGGCACGCATCGGCTGCTTGTGCTAGACGGCCATAATAGCCACGTTAGCCCTAAATTTGATTAGTTCTGCCTAGATCATAAGATTATTGTCGTCTATATGCCGGCGCATTCATCGTATTTACTACAGCCTCTAGATATAGGCTGTTTCTTAGCGCTAAAGCAGGCCTATAGACACAGCGTTGAACAGCTTATAGCCCGTGGCGTTAACCATATTAATAAACACGAATTCCTGCCGCTATATAGGCAGGCTAGGCAAATAGCGCTACATCAGAACAATATACGGGTAGGATTCGCAGCTACTGGCCTTGTTCTATACAGCCCTAATCGCGTACTATCGCAGCTACATGCTGAATATCAGACGCCATCACCCTAATGCCGTCCACCGTTGAGTGCTTCTTAGGCAGCTGAAACACCTTATAATATTACTGAGCTACAGAAGCAGGCAGTCTTGCTAAAGCGCTATCTTAAGCGTCGTACGTATAGCCTACCAAGTCCAACAGAACAAGCCCTTGGCCAGCTTGTTAAGGGGTGTGAAATGGCAATATTAAGTGCTGTACTGCTTACAAGTGAAAATAAGAAGCTATATATAGAAAACCAGCGCCAGAAAAAGAAGAGGGCAAAAAAGCGCACGTATATAGCTAGGGGGGGTGTTCTATCAGGAGCAGAAGGGGCCTCTCGAGCACAAGCTGCCCAAGAGGGGGTGGCAGAGGGGGTAGCAGAGGCAGCGGCCGAGCGACCGCAACGAGCACTACGCAAGTGCAGCATGTGTAGTTCAACAGAACATACGGCGCGTACGTGCCCTAGACGGCAGGTAACTAGCTAGCAGATAGTTACACTATATATAATTATTCGTGGTTGAGTAATTCCTGATTTTGCGATCGCGATTTTGATGGGGTGGCCCACTGGCTTGCGTGGCCCACTGGCTTACCGACTACGTTATGTTGTAAGTGATTATATAAGCTATGGGCATTCTAGATAAATATTACCTAAATGTGATTAAATAGCCCTTCTCCATATGTATACTAAGACTCGCTATTCCACCTACTTTCTATTACTACCTGTCGGTATCACCTAAGTGCACTTGTATGGCCTATTAACTGTTGAATTGATTCTTGTCTAATAGGTATCGAAAGCAGAGGATCGTAAGGATCGCGGTGCCTAAGTAGGGGGTTGGTTAGTCACCATAAGGATGACTAATCAAAGACACGTAAACACGTAACCACATAACCTGTCCATATATTCCGACACTACCCTTTTACCCTTTTGCCCTCTTTAATCTAAAGATGCTTGTACTGGCTGTAATCTTCTCCGTAATTAATGCTTTTCTTTTAAGTAAAGGTTTGCTCTTTAACGCATTTTTTACATTGCTTTCCCCTGGTTAATTGCGTAGCATAAGCTCTTGTTTGCAGGTTGCGAGTTCACTCTAAAGCTTATTAATTTCGCGACGCAATAGGGAGTTTATAGAAAGAACTTCTTTGTTTTAATATTGGAGAACGAACCTTATATGCTTTTAAGCGGTATCAATTTTATGCTAATATACTTCTAAGTATTAAAATGCCCAGTTCTTCTATAACTTGTTTATAGCAGAGGAATAATATTGACATTCCGCCCTGGCTTGTTTAACTGCAGCATATAGTTTGAATATAATTGTATCTATAGATAAGAATGGGCTAGATTCCGCCTCTCTTAAGTTCTCCTATAGATTATTAGCGTCTTAGTCTCTGTTAAATTCTATTACTTACCTTGTATATATATTACTCGGCAAAGTATACAGCTATAGTATTTAGTTGTTTAATATATTTTGCTCCTAATGGAATAAAGATACGTATATTATTAATAAAGGATTGCCCCACTATTTATTTTAAAGCGCGCTATATAAAACTTAAGAAATAAGCATAAATTATGGACTTATGTGTTTTGGGGTCCCATTTTTGGTTTTACCTACCCTTTTAGCTCACTTATTAGACTCTAAAACGCGCTAACTCACCCTTTGCCATGGTGGTTCGGCAACTTTGTTGCCTGAAGCCAGCTTTAACTAACTATTAAGTGGTTAATAGTGTTGATGGAGGCGTTATAGCTTAAAGATTGAGAATGTAGGTATGCGGCCATCTTGTGAATTGGCAAATACTTTGAATTTTATGGTTGGATCTTTACAATCTTGACTTATATGCAAGGGTCTAGTGTTGTTAACTAGTGGCTATGTTACTAACATTTACATAGTACCTAGACCTAATATGTATTTAAACAGGAACTAGATAATTATTTTAGAGAAACAGTAATGAAGCGAACTAATGGAATCCAATTTCGATTTAATTATAGCACCTCCGCACAGCCTTTGTCAAGATCCCCTGTCTAATAAATGCTAGTATTACTTCTCCCTTTAAACTCATCGATCTTCTTCGCGTTAGCAATGATTATATTGCTAGCATTCTCCAATGCCTCTTTTATACTGTGATTTTCTCCCTTAAGATGGACAATCTGCTCTTCTAGTATTATAATCTGTTCTTTAACAGCCTTTAGAACTTCTAGCTCAAAGTCTGTTTAGCAATCGCTGTTATTATTAAGCAGTAAAGCCTTAAGCGATAAGATCTTCTACTTAGTAAGGTTAAGGTATTATTACAAGAGTTTGTAAGAAGCCTAAAGACTCAATACTTAGTCTTATAGACGTTTCTTTTAATCTTCTAGCTCTTTATTAACCATCAACTAGTAATAATATAGGCTAAAAGCCCATAAGAAATCGGTTCCGATAAAGTAAAGCTTTTGAAAAACATCCTGCACTAGCGGACTCGATAATAAAATAGCTACTAACTATGGACAGATATTAGTAAGAGCGTTTACTATAAGCGGTCACTTTACCAATTGTGGATTAAAAGAATTTGCTATAGCTGTTAATGATAAACCAAGATGCCTTCCCTGACTGGAGAAATTCCTATACAAGCCATTTTTGTATAATGTAGTAATTTCACATATAAATAAAGTCACTATTAGACACTAACTCTACAGACTATGTAACGAACTGCTCCCCCCGGCAAATACAGCTTCCGTTCCAATACCAGAGGGATCCTGATTTTGGGCCCCTGGGTCCTGATTCTGGGCCACACCTTACGAACTGCACTTCTGGAAGCGGCTTCCACTTTTACAGAGTCTTGCACTTCCAGTTTCCGGTTTTCTGCGCACCATACTTTTGTTGCAATCCTTGCCAGCCTTGCGCTATCTTTAATACGGCCTAGCCTTATAATCCCTGTAAGTACCTCTCCGGCGCCTCACTATATAGCTTGCGTCTTTTTAACGTGTTTTATCAGTCATCCGGTAATATCAGTCATCCGGTAACCCCAAAAACCACCAAAAATTGGAAAAACCGCACTTTAATATCTCGACAACGGCTTAATAATAAATTCCAAAATTTTATGATTAGCCTTTTATACCTATATTAAGACTTTTAATAAAATTCTAGTGTAATAAGCCTAGCCGTTATTGAGATATCAGGTTTTGGCCCCCAATTTTAAGCTAAATTGCGATATCTCTAGAGCTATTTAATGGATTACTTTTTAAATCTAATAGAAGGTTTAAAATAGGTATAAAAGGCTAATTATAAAAATTTAGAATTTATTATTAAGTCGTTATTAAGATATCAAGGTGCAGTTTTTCCAATTTTTGGTGGTTTTTGGGGTTACCGGATGACTGATAAAACACGTTAGTCACATGATATGTATTGTTCTTCGAATGTGTGATGTTAAAATGCAAGTGTTCCCGACCCTACCTTAACTTCAATGTTATTTCAGCAGTCCATCTTGTAGGTAGTACTGGATTATTCCGAAAGTTTCTCAAGGCTAGAGTATCCTTTGCCTTCAACAAACTCTGCCGTTGGTTTCTTTGCAGGATCAATGGTTCCAGACTTCAAAAAGCTAGCGTGCTTCCTTGTGTTGGCGAATTCGTGCACCACAGTAGCCTTGTTTGTCTTGCTCGCTTTCTTGTCCTGCTTTTTCTTCTTCTGCTCCTCAGGCCGTTCGGCCTGAGGAGGCAGCGCAGTTTGGAACAGCACCTCTGGTTCTTTTGTGTACTTTGACCTCTCCCGCTTCTTCCCTTTCTTGTCCTTTTTGTCTTTCTTTTCCTTCGTCTCCCAGGTGCTTCCGTCCAGCCTCTCTTGACCTTGCGATCCTCCGACAGCTCGTATCCCTCAATTACGCCCTGCTCTGTCTTGGCCATCTTTGCTCTCTTCCTCAGTTTCTTTGTCCTCTGCTCTAGCTTCTGCCTCATCTTCGAGCTTCCTCCGGTCTTGCTTCGTCAATTCGGACTTTGGCGCCCTTGACGATTGCGCCGTTTAGCTTCTTCTTGAGAGCTTTGCCTTCGGACCTTGGCATTGTCACGTATCCGAATGATCGTTCGGGGTATGTGTCTAAGGTGTGATAGGAGATGTTGGTGGCGGAGCTCGGTAAGCGCGAGGGAAGATAGATGCCGAGAAGCGCCGGGCTGAACGGGGAGATGTGGAGGCGAACAGAGTTGGAATTAGAGGGACCCTGCGCAGCGGTTGGGATTTTCTGAAAAAGGAACCTCGGGACCGAAGAGCGGATCCCGGTAGCGCCAAGCATCTCGAGGTGCACACGGCACGCGGCGATCCCGTCCTCGCTCACTTGCCAAACGTCAACTCCTCAAACACGGCCTCTGCATCGCAAACAGTCCCCGATGCGGGAACCTCGTTCGCGGCGATGGCGAGGTGTACACGACTCCTCGCAGCCCTTATTGCGCTACTGTGAAGACCACGATTGGATCATTACTGACAGGTACTCGGCCAAAATCAGCCCACCACTTTTCAGCTCCGGCAGCTCCCTCAAACCCCGCATATGCGTGGACATCTACACACAACAACATCCGATATTGCCCTTGGAACATCGGAAACTGCGTTTCGCTCTTGAAGACCTGGCTGCGACGCCACAAACTGACGCACTTCGCCGTCCTTACCTGCTTGGCGCCGCCTTTGGTACCTGCCAGGGATCTCCAAGCCATGCGCCTCATCAATGTGAACACCAGAAAGCTCGAAGAGTGCCTTGGTGATCCGATCCCTCGGTATGCCATTCTCTCCCATACTTGGGAGGTCGAAGAAGTCACCTTTGCGGACTACCAGAGCGGCCATTTTAAACACTTGGAAGGATACGCAAAGATCGACGGCGCCTGCAGGCAAGCCAAAGCCGACCGATTGACCCATATCTGGGTAGATACTTGCTGCATCGACAAGAGCAGTAGCTCAGAGCTCTCGGAGGCCATCAATTCCATGTTCCAATGGTACGCAAACTCTCATATCTGCTACGCCTACCTCTCGGACGTTCAATCCTTCAGCGATGTTCGGAAGAAAAGGTTCGCAGAGAGTCGCTGGTTCACTCGCGGCTGGACACTGCAAGAGCTATTGGCCCCGTTGACCGTGGAGTTCTACGGCCGAGCATGGCAGTACCTGGGATCAAAGTCGGAGCTCTGCAACGAGATTCAGCTCATCACAAGAATAGACACCAAGGTCCTTCGCGATCCAGGAAGAATAAAGGGGCAAAGCATCAGCACACGCATGTCGTGGGCGGCGAGACGCGAGACCACCCGAATTGAAGATATCGCTTATTGCTTACTCGGGCTTTTCGACATCAGCATGCCATTGCTCTATGGCGAGGGCAACAAAGCCTTCATTCGATTGCAATACGAGCTGCTGCGAGCGTCAGGCGACCACTCTCTCCTCGCTTGGGGTTACGACGAAAATGCAATTGGGGACATGTCCGCGCAATTAGAAGAAACGGATTTACTTGCCAGTTCTCCCTCCGACTTCGCACGAGGTGCCGAAATCGTTTGTCTCACAAATCGCTCCGCCGCGTCGCGCATGTCCCTCGTCAACGAGGGATTGCTAGCGCGAATACCGGTCATCGCTGTTGATTCGATCATAAAAGGTGGTCTTACCATCGTACTTGATGAAGGCCCGAATTGCGTGACTGTTGAGGAAGTTGATTGTCCCGGTTACATCGCAATACTAGCATGCAGGTGTCCCTCAATGCCGGCTCATTTCATTGGTCTGCTATGCAGCCTAACGGGCTGGACTGAGAGCCCAATGGACCAAAGGCTCGACATGATACGGACGAGTCTGCGTACCGGCGCCTCTACGATCCTTGTTCCGGCATCAATCGCAGCACAGGCGATCCCTCGTGAAATTTGTATTCAGCAGAAGCGGATGAAGCAAGACTATGGTAGAGGGGAGTTCGGGGAGTTCGAAGGCGACCAGCTCGTTCTCATTGACAAAGGGTCGGCGGAGTCTGAAGGACTATCAATAGAAGACGTTTATGTTCACGAGGGTATTTGGTCCCAGGCGGACGGAACGCTGTACCCGACTTCTTTCTCTTGTTTTGCGCTGGTTAAACTTAAACTTTTGTCTTCCGGCCACACAACAGTTCTCGGTCTAAGCCCTCGCGACCAAAAACAATCGCTTTGGAAGGGAAACTCTCCGTCCTTCGCGATAATAGAGACTCTCCTAGAGCCAGGGACAGGAGAACTGGTGGAAGACTTCTGGGGTCGAGCTTGGGAACACCGAAATGACCACGGAGACCAGTATGGCAAAAAGCAGGTCATATTTCTAAAAGGGACTGCGCAATTAGTAGAGCAGTGGTGTTTCAATCGGGCTATATACATCTTACAATTCAGCTAAAGGACACTCAAACCCTGAGTTTGAAATCATATGGTGACAATAAATGTCTCGCGATAGTCGATCTAGACGCTCATCTCAAGACGACACATTTCATTGGAGCTCTCCATACAAATTTATAGCACTCTCTGGTTCCTAATCACTCATGATATTTTCTAAGAGAGCGCTGACCCCTATCTGACATCAGGTAAAACTTGCAAGCTCGACTTAATATACCAACCTTATGTACCTCAGGATCTGGGCAACTAGGCCGTTTCTCCGAAGAATTTCTTCTTCTTGTTGTTCTTACTAGCTAGGATGTACGTCATACGACAGGAAAAAGTCCCAGTTGGGTAAATATTAAATCGATTCTAGAGTTTCTGCGTCTAGTTGCCACCAAGCAGTCAAAGAGGCTATCAGGTATCGCTTCCGTCTTACACGTTGGTTAAAGAATTGGATGGAATTAAGCCTAAGTGTTATATTTAACAATAGGACAAGACTTTAACTAGCGTAATCTTAGAGAGCAAAAGAACGCTAAAGCAAGAAATAGACAGGCCCGAAGCTGGAGATGAGTGCTAAAATGTAATTCTGTGATTAAAGAGCAAGGCAACAAGTTATGTGGCGTTGTTACTGTCTACTGACTTATCTATGCCAGTAATGGGCTGCATTTTAATAGGTTAGGGGATTCTTAGCGCTGTCGGAATATAAGAAGGTGCTAGGATATAACCACCCGAATATACTGACAAGTGTATATTATCTAACCTACCTCTACTGTCAAAAGAAAGAGTACAGCTTAGCCTGTGATCTATATTAGAGCGTTTGTAAAGGCTTTAAGACTTCTCTTGGTTATAATCACCTAACAACTATTAATTGTTATAGTTACTATAGGCAGGCATTAAAGAAGAGAGGGAATGGCTAATATAATACTTGATAATCTAACTAGCTTAAATATTTTATATTTCGTTTAAAAGCCTTAAGAAACTCCAGTCTTAATAAGGTTTGTTTTTTTGATCTTTTTTTTCCAAATGTTAAGGTGCTACTTGTAAGATGGACTGCTAGAAGATATTAAAGTTGAGGTCAGAATGGAGAGAATACTTGTATTTAATATTGCACTAACTTAAGGAGAATGATATAGATTATGTGACTAAAAAGATACAAGCTATATAAAGTGTGGTGTATAGAAAACCGGAAGCTGGAAGTATAAGTAACTATAACCAATATATAGAGACTTTTAATCCTTTAGGTTGTTAGGTAGCAAAAACTTCTATTTTTTAGTTGATTATTATTTGCTAGAGCTCCTATAATAAACTACACTTAAGCGCTAGCCCCTACGTATTGTAAATAATAATATATATAATCGATGGGCAGGATAAGGAGCCTGGCTTAATGCAGCTACGCTATATTTTAAATTCCACGAACTTAACTTATAGCGCATTTACGGGGGAGCTTAGACTTTATTTCGAAACAGCAAACGCCCTATAAGAACTTTAACTTAACTTTATAGTAGATATAATATAAGGGGATCTTATAGACAGGGGGCTATAAGGACACGATTGGAACAGGATAGATTGGTAAGAGAGACGAATCCTTGAGGAGGTAAGGCCTCTAGGATTGTGGAGACTATATACTACGGGCACGTGCCTCTAGCATGTAACTAGTGACCATCTAAGGGGCGTCTGGGGGTTGTCTTAAGGGCAACCTAAGGTATCCGCAATAATATCCCTTACATTACCCCCCCCCTT
>Ga0307515_10003762_pt1 | contig 31786 bp, 22 predicted proteins | sample 17_EM_MG_FD_194513 | JGI IMG/M metagenome (GOLD analysis project Ga0307515, IMG submission 194513) | Populus trichocarpa ectomycorrhiza microbial communities from riparian zone in the Pacific Northwest, United States - 17_EM | ecosystem: Host-associated > Plants > Roots > Unclassified | place...
ACGCGACCGCCTCGGCGCGTTCACCAGCACCGCACAACGCCTGCGCAAGCCGCAAGGTGGCGAGATTGAAGTACGGATGGACATACTCACGATCACACTGCGACTGAAAATCCGGCGGACGGGGGGGTCACGGATTCAGGGATCTCTGTGGGAGAGTCTCTTTTCGACCAAGATCAGAGACCATTCCAGTGTGCCATGCTCTCGTGCAAGACCCGAAGTTCTTCGCGCTGCTGCTGCGCATTGACCATGAACTGGCGGCACAAGCGCGCGCCGATGGATGTCGATGCGGGGGGCGCATTGCACCGAGCCGACTATCCGCAAGCCGCGGGGTGGCCCGGTCGAGGTTCGCGACGAACATTCTTCGCGCCTGAGCTTTTTTCTGTGCGCAGTGCCGCAAGCGTTCGACATCGCGGTCGGTGCGATTCCTTGGCCGGCGTGTGTATCTGTTGGCTGGGCACGCAGTTGGATGTCACGCGTCGCACGATGGCGCGTTGGCAAGCGTGGTGGCGCGAGCAGTTCCCGCGCACGCCGCTGTGGCGAGCGGCGTGCGCTCGATTCATGCCGCCGCTGTCCACGAAGTGCCTTCCCGGCGGATTGCTCGAACGCTTCACCACTGTGGCGCACGAGGCCTTGATGCACGAGTCCGTGATGCGACTTCTTGTCTGGCTCAGCCCGGTGACGGTGCGCGACGGCGGACCGAGTTCGATCGAGTTGCACGAGGGCTGTTGAGCACCCGCAGAAGATGCCCGTAGCCAGGCACGGCGAGGCTCAATAGCCTTGTCTCCAGCAAGCCGCACCGCCGGTGTGGCCTCAACTGGAGCCTTGCATTGAAGACGATTGCCGATCCCCTACTACTTCTACTGCGTGGACCGCGACTTCGGCCCCTTCTTCCTGAAGTTCTGCTCGTACTTCCCCTACAACGCCAAGCTGTGCATCAACGGCAACGAGTACGCCAAGTGCCAGCTGCGCAAGCGCGGCATCGCGTTCGAGGCGCTGGACAACGGCGTGCTGTCTTGCTCGGACCCCAAGGCGCTGCAGCGCATCTGCGATGGGCTGAACGACAAGAAGATCGACAGGTTGCTGCGCAAATGGCTGGCGCGGCTGCCCCATCCCTTTGATCGGCGTGACCGTGCCGCCGGCTACCGCTACCAGGCGTCGATCCTGCAGGCCGAGTTCGCCTTGACGCAGGTACTGGCGCGGCCGGTGGCCGGACGCATCTTCTTCGAGCAGGTCATTCGCGAGAGCCTGGACATCGGGCGGCCCGGCCAGGTGCAACTCATCTTCGATCGCCGGGTAACCCGGCGCACACCGGGGCGCTTCCGCACCCGCGTGATAACCGAGGGCGTCACGCCCTCGCCGCATGTGGACTACAAGCGTTCACGCATCAAGCAGTACCACAAGGAGGGGCAGGCCTTGAGGACCGAGACCACCATCAACGACACGCGCGACTTCGGCGTGGGGCGGCTGCTGAAGAACTTGCCCGAGCTGCGCCGCATCGGCTTTGCCGCCCACCGGCGGCTGCTTGAGATCGAGCAGATCAGTCATGACTGCGCGCTGGGCGACGACGCCTTCCAGCATCTGCAAAAGCTGCGTCAGATCGAAGGCCAGCGGGCGAGCGCGCTGCGCTTTGGCGACGCCAATGCACAAGCCGTTCTCAATGCGGTGCTGATGTTCGTGTTCGTCGCGCGCGGCTTCACCAACAAGGACCTGCGCCAGCAGTTCGCCGTCTTGCTCGGCAAGCGTGCCGACGAGATCTCACCAGGCCGCATGAGCTACGAGCTGCGACGACTGCGATTGCACGGTCTGATCGAACGACTGCCCAAGACTCACCGCTATCGGCTCACCGGCGAGGGACTGCGAACGGCGCTGTTCTACACCCGGGTGTACGCGCGAATCCTGCGTCCGGCAATGGCCCCGGTCGTACCGGCTGCGTCAGCCGCTTCACCACAAGCCCTGCGGCAGTTCCATGCCGCCGAAGACGCCCTCAATTCCTGGTGCGACCAAGCCCACATCGCCGCGTAGAAAAACTTGACTCAATCTATGCGAATTCAATCTGGTCAAGGAATCTAGGCCCGCAGAATCGATAGGCCAAGCTTCTCGAACGCGCTTGTCGCGCGCTTGGGCACGTGGCGTTCGATGATCAACCCGGTGACCTCGGGGCAGGGCGCGATCACGCAGTTCGATGCTGCGTTCAGCTTCTCGCTCGAAGCGAGCACCCAGGTTTCGGCCGATTGCGTCATCAAAGCGCGCTTGATGTGCGCTTCTTCCAAGTCGCCAGTGGTTAAACCCGTCTGTGGATGCACGCCGGTCACGCCCATGAAGTAGGTGTCGGCATGGATGCGGCGAATGCTTTCCAGTGCTGCGGCTCCCACTGCCACCACTGAATGCTTGAACAAGCGCCCGCCGATCAGCACGACCTCGATGCGGGGGTGCGGCACCAGCGCCAGCGCGATGGTCGGGCTGTGCGTGACCACCGTTGCTGCGAGCGTGGCCGGCAGTTGCAGCGCCAGTTGCTCGCAGCTCGTGCCGCCATCGAGAAAGACAACCTGACCAGGCCGCACCAGCGCGGCGGCTGCGCGAGCGATTGCCTGCTTGGCAGCGGGCTCGACCTGGGTGCGTGCCGCAAAGTCTCCCAGTGCTGACGAAGCAGGTAACGCCCCGCCGTGCACGCGCTGTAGATGACCTTCGGCTGCCAATGCCCGCAAGTCGCGGCGAATGGTGTCTTCAGACAGGCCGAGTTCGGCGCTGAGCGTGGCGGCAACGATCTGCCCGTCTTGCTTCAGGCGACTGAGGATGAGCTGCTTGCGCTGCTTGGTGAGCATGCCGGCAGTGTGCATGAAAATCATTGACATTGCATGAGATTGCACGAAATATCGCGCTTTGATCGATATGGAGAAAGCAACTCATGAAGCCCTTGATGATTCTGGTGGCCGGCCCTTATCGCTCCGGCACGGGCGACGACCCGGCGCGCATCGCTGCCAACCTACACGCGATGCAGGCTACCGCGCTACAGCTCTTTCGCGCCGGCCACGTGCCGCTCACCGGCGAGTCGCTGGCCTTGCCGTTGATCGAATTGGCCGGGTCACGGCAGATTGGCGATGCAGTGTTCAACGAGGTGTTCCATCCGCTGGCGCGCCGCCTGGTGGCTCGTTGCGATGCTTGTTTGCGCATCGGTGGGCTATCGCAAGGCGCGGACGAAATGGTGGCGCTAGCGCAGGCGCATGGCGCGGCCATTTACTACCGGGTCGAAGATGTGCCGGTCGCAGTAGACGAGGTGACTGCATGAGCGCCACCGGAGAACGCGTGCGCATCGTTGACGTGCAGTTGCTGTCCGACAACTGGTACGTACTGAAGAAAACCACCTTCGACTACCGGCGCCGCGACGGCAGCTGGCAACGCCAGAGCCGCGAAACCTACGATCGCGGCAATGGTGCGACCATCCTGCTCTACAACCGCGAGCGCAAGACCGTCGTGCTGACGCGGCAGTTCCGCTTCCCCGCGTTCGTGAACGGCACGCCCGACGGCATGTTGATCGAAACCTGCGCCGGCCTGCTGGACCATGATGACCCGGCCACTTGCATCAGGCGCGAGACCGAAGAAGAAACCGGTTACCGCATCGCCGACGTGCGCAAGGTCTTCGAGGCCTACATGAGCCCGGGCTCGGTGACCGAGCGGTTGTTCTTCTTCGTCGGCGCCTACCAATCGCGCGACAAGGTGTCGGCCGGCGGCGGCGAGCACCACGAAGGCGAAGACATCGAAGTGCTCGAGCCCATGCTCGACGACGCATTGGCGATGGTCAAGCGCGGCGAGATCCGTGATGGCAAGACCATCATGCTGCTGCAGTACGCCAAGCTCAATGGGCTGGTCGACTGATCCGACTCTCGGCGCCCTTGAGCACGCGGTGCCCAAGGGCGGGTGCAATTGATGATGACGGGGTTCGAACCGAGAGTGCGCCCCTGCCCTTCGGTGACCACGCCACGCGCATCTCTTGCGAGCTGCCCCACCTCTTCGAGATCGAGGGCAGATTCCCTCGTTCATGTCTCCGCTGTATCAAGCCCATTAAACTGCGCCGCTCATACACCGGAGAAGCATTCATGAGTTCAGGTCTTGGCCGTTGGTGGGTGCGGTTCGCTGCCGCAGTTTCGATGGTGGCCCTGCTGGCCGCATGCGCCAACCCGCAGCCGCTGGTGGTGCCGATTCCCAAGCTGTCGATGGTTTCCAGCGTCACGCTGGAAACGCCTCGCTGCGCCACCACGGTGTCGCTGATGCAGAAGTACAACGAAGAGAACAAGCTGCCTTCGCAGCGGCCGACGGCCTGCTTCGCGCCGCTGCAGACTTCGACCGACCTGGTGAAGGTCGAGAAGATGTGCCACCCCAACGCTTCGGGTAATTTCTGCTGCATGTGGCCGGAAGAAAGCTGCAAGCAGTGTTCGAGTTCGCCGAACTCGCCTTGCTGACACCGGCCGCTGCCGCCAAGCGCCAGCCGGCCTGAGGCAGGCTTCTCCCCGCTCCCGAAACGCCAGCAGCTTGCTGGCGTTTTTCATGGCGACCTGTAAGGACTCGCAGTGGATCGTTCGCGAGGAATCTGTTCTGATCAAGGCCATGACAAGCGCGACGAGCGATCGAGATGCTGGCCCGACCCCTCCGGTTGCAACGCTCTTGTCGACTTGGCCCGCAGGGCAGGCCGAGCGCCGCTCTGCGTTGGCGGTCGTGCTCGCTTCCCTTGTAATTTTTGCCGCTGCGGTTCCCTTCGCCAAGTTGCCGCTGCCGCAAGTCTGGGCCTTCATGCCGGCCTATGGGGCGGCGCTGGTCGTCAGCGATCTGGTCACTGCGGTGATGCTGTTCGGGCAGTTTCGCTTCGGCCGCTCGAAGGCCGTGCTGGTGCTGGCCACCGGCTACGTTTTCACGGCGCTCGCGACCATCGCTCACGGCCTGAGCTTCCCGGGTGTGTTTTCGCCGACCGGATTGCTGGGCGCCGGGCGGCAGAGCACGGCGTGGCTCTACATGTTCTGGCACGGAGGCTTCCCCGTGTTCGTGGCGGGCTATGCATTGTTTCGCGGCAGCCCGCGCGAAACAATGTCGTCTCGAACACCCGTCGGCTGGGTCATCGGCGGCGCAGTGGCGGTGGCCGCGGCCGCAGTGGCCGTGTTCACGCTGATCGCCACCGTCGGGCACGACAGCCTGCCTGCCGTCATCCTGAACAACCGCTATACGCCGGCGATGATCTTCGTCGTCACGACGGTTTGGCTGGCGAGCCTGGTTGCGTTGGCCTTGCTATTCAGGCGTCGAGCGCATTCGGTGCTCGACCTGTGGCTGATGGTGGTGCTGTGTGCCTGGTTGCTCGACATCGCACTGTCGGCCATGTTCAATGCTGGCCGTTTCGACCTGGGCTTCTACGCCGGCCGTGTCTACGGCCTGCTTGCCGCGAGCTTTGTGCTGGGGATCCTGCTGCTCGAAAACGGCTTGCTGCATTCGCGGCTGATGCAGGCCCATGCGCACGAGCGCCAGCGTGCCGCCGATCTGCAAGGCTTGAGCGAGCGGCTCGAATCGCTCAACGGCCAGCTCGGCGATTCGAACCGGCAGCTGCAGGAGCAGACACGGCTCAAGTCGGAGTTCCTGGCCAACATGTCGCACGAGTTGCGCACGCCGCTCAACGCCGTCATCGGCTTCTCGGACATGCTGAAAGAAGGCATGGCCGACGACCCGGAGAAGCAGCGCCGCTTCGCCGGCCACATCTTCCAGAGCGGGCACCACCTGCTGGCGCTGATCAACGACATCCTCGACCTGTCGAAGATCGAGGCCGGCAAGGTCGACATCTCGCTCGACCGCGTGGACCTGGATGCCGCGCTTGCCGAAGTGCTCGCACTGCTGGCCGGCCAGGCGCAGGCCAAGCGCGTGCGCTTCGAATTCGAAGCGAACGAGACCCTGGGCGTGCTGCGCGTGGACCGCCGGCGGCTCAAGCAGATCCTGTTCAACCTTGTGTCCAACGCGATGAAGTTCACGCCGGCCGGGGGCCGCGTCACGCTGCGGGCCGAGAAGGTCGATCGCCTGCGGGCCGCCACGGCCTTGCCCGGCGAAGGCGAGGGCCTGCGCATGCCGCTGCCGCCGAACGAGCACGAGCGCTTCGTCCAGATCTCGGTGTCCGACACCGGCATCGGCATCTCGCACAAAGACCTGAGCCAGCTTTTCGCGCCCTTCATGCAAGTGCCCAACGCGCTGACGCGCAGCGTCGAGGGCACCGGGCTGGGCCTGGTGATGGTGCACCGCCTCTCCGAGATCCACGGCGGCACGGTGGCCGTGACGAGCGTGCCCGGCGCCGGCAGCTGCTTCACCGTGTGGCTGCCGTGGCGCGCAGACACCGAAGCGGCCTTACAGCCCTCCGCAGCGCCCCCCAAGGCGCTGGTGGTCGAAGACAACGAAGGCGCCGCTGCGCTGATGCAGGCGCAGCTGGAAGAAAACGGCTTCGTCGTCAGGCGTGTGGCGTCGGCCGAAGCGGCCTTGGCGCTGGTGGGCGGGTACACGCCCGACCTCATCACCCTCGACATCCAACTGCCCGACATGGACGGCTGGGAGTTCCTCGCCCGCCTGAAGGCCACGCCGGCGTGGGAGGCCGTGCCCGTCGTCGTCGTGTCCGTCGCGGCCGACCAAGGCTTGGGCTTTTCGCTGGGTGCGGCGCAGGTGCTGCAAAAACCCATCGGGCTGGATGCGCTGGCCAAGGTGTTGCAGCGCCTGGGCCTTGCACCCGCTGGAGACAGCGGCGTGACGGTGCTCGTGATCGACGACGACGCTGCCGCCATCGAACTGCTGGCCACGCAGCTCAAGCAGCGCGACTACACCGTGCTGCGTGCCCTCGGCGGGCGCGAAGGCATCGAGTTGGCGCGGCGCTTCAAGCCGAACCTGATCACGCTCGATCTGGCGATGCCCGAGGTCAATGGCTTCGACGTCGTCGAGGCGCTGAAGGGCAGCCCCGCCACGGCGCAGATTCCCATCGTCGTCGTGACCGCGAAGGACCTGACGTCGAGCGACCGCGAGCGCCTCAATGGCCACATCCTCGAGATCGTCGGCAAGGCTGAGTTCAACCACGGCCGCTTCATCGGCGAAGTGCAGCGGGCACTTTCGAAACTGGGATAGCCGGCTCGCTATTGAGCCTTTTCAAACTCAATCAGGCACTTCGACAAGCTCAGCGCGAACGGATCGGAGACTGTCGCTAGGCCCCGGCCCGATCCCCATCGACCGAGTGCGCTGCCACCTGCACATTGTTGCGGCCTGCCCCTTTGGCCGCGTAGAGCATCTCGTCGGCTTGTTTGGTGAGCGCTTCGGCGCTCGCGGAGCCGCCCTGGTAGAACGCCACGCCGATGCTGGCGGTGACGGCGATCGTCTGCTGGTCGATGGTGAGCGGCTCGCTGACGGCCTGCACGATCTTCGAGGCGATTCGGGTTGCCATCTCGGGCCTGGGCAGGCTCTCCATGATCACCGTGAACTCGTCGCCCCCCAGCCGGCAGACGATGTCGCTGGAACGCAGGGTCTGCAGCAACCTGTCGGCAAAGCCTCGCAGCAGGGCGTCTCCTACGTTGTGCCCAAATCCGTCGTTGATCTGCTTGAAGCGGTCGATGTCCAGGTACATCAGCGCCATCAGCGTGCCGCCGTTGCGGCTGCGGGCCATGGCCTCGGCCAGCCGCAGCTCGAAACCGGCCCGGTTGCCGAGGCCCGTGAGCGGGTCGACGCGGGCCAGGTTCACCAAGCGCCTTTCCTCGAGCTTCTGGCGCGTGACATCGGTGATCACGGCGTGGAAGCCCAGCACGGTCTTGCCGTTCACCGCGAACTGGGGAATGTAGTGCGCCTCGTAGCAGACATAGGTCTCGCCGCTCGTCATCTCGCTCTGGAAGGTGACTTGCTTTCCGCCCAGCACAGCGCGTATGTGGGGCTCCACCGAGCCGTAGGCCGCATCGCCCAGCAGCTCGCGCACCGTGTGCCCCTGAATCTCGCCGCGAGAGCGCCCGAAGCCGCGCTCATAAGCGAGGTTGTTGAATCGATAGTGCTCGGTCGCATCGATGTACGCCACGCGCATCGGCAGCGCGTCGGCCACCGTGCGCAGGCGAGCCTCGCTCTCTTGGAGCGCCTGTTCGGCCGTGCGGTAAGGGGTGATGTCGCTGATGAGCGTGTACAAGCCCATGACCTCGCCCCGATCGTCGCGCTCCGGCACCAGCGTGGCCTGCACGTACCGTCGCCCGCCGGCCGAGTTTTCCATCACCCGGTCGTAGCTGAGCTCGCGGCCCGCCAGTGCGCTGCGCATGTGGCCTTCGATCTCGGCCCAGACCGCGTCGCCATAGAACTCGCGCAGGCTCATCCCGAGCAACTGTGCGGGCGCGATGCCGAACCAGTCCTGGTAGGTCTTGTTGACGAAGCGGAAGCGCAGGTCGCGGTCGAGGTACGAGACCAGCGCCGGCAGGTGGTCGGTGACCATGCGCAGGCGCTCCACGCTGTGCCGCAGCGCTTGATCGGCCGTCTTGGCCGCCGAGATGTCGCGCATCAGCCCCGAGAAATACTCGACCTTGCCCTGCTTGTCGCGATGCGCAATCACCATGTGGTTGACCGGAAACTCGCGCCGCTCGGCGTCCCACACCATCGATTCGCCGACCCACACGCCGGTCGCCATGGACGTCGGTGCGACCTCCGACCTGAATCGCTCAAGCGTCTGCGCTGGGTTGAAATCGGCCAGCGTCAGATGCTCGATCGGCGCATCGAGACCCACGCCGGTGCGGCGGCGCGCGGCCGGGTTCATGTACGTGACCTGGCCTTTCATGTTGAGCTGCACGACGAAGTCGGTCGTCGATTCGAAGATCGCCGTGAGTGTGCGCAGCGCTCGCTCGGCGCGCGTGCTCTCGGTGATGTCGGTCACGGTGCCGACGTGTCCGGTGACTTGCCCGTCGACGAACATCGGCCGGCTTCGCATGGAGGCCAGCACCGTGCTGCCGTCGGTGCGGTGCAATCGGCGCACTGCATTCACCGGCTCTCCTGTGCTGATGAGGCGCACCCACTCTTTGCGGACCGTGTCTCGGATGTCTTCGCGCACGAGCGCGAGCCAGCCTTCGGCGATGTCCTGCCGTTCCAGCCCGTGGATCGCCAGATAGGCGTCGTTCGCATAGGTGATGCGGCCGTTCGCATCGCACCGGAACAGGCCCAGCGGCGACGCGTCGGTCACTGCGGCCATCGCGACGCGCTGGTCTCGCAGCTCCGTCATCAACGCGTCGAACTCGCGTGCCAGATCGCCGCGCTCGTCGTTGGCGACGACGTCGAGCTTCACCGGGGTGTCCGGCGAGTGCCGCTGGTTGCGGATCGCCACGCCGAGCGCCGCCAAGGGCCGCATCAGCCAGGCCGTTGCCAGCCATATCAGCAAGGCGCAGCACGAGCCCAGCCCGAGCAGCTGCAGCAGCAGAGCCTTCTTGGCCTGTTCGAGCGGTGCATAGGCCGTGTGTGCCGGCATCACCACCCGCAGCTCCCAGTCGGCCCGTGGAACCGTGGCGTGTGTCACCAGGTCGGTCTCGGTGGCGTGGAGGGCTGCCGATGCGCCCGGCGCGGCCGACGTGAGCAGCAAGGCTGCATCGGGGTGCATCACGATCACCGGCGTGCTGCCCCGCGTGACGATCACGTAGTACCCGCCCTGGCCGACGCTGGCGCGGCTCAGGTTGCCGAGAAGGTTGGGGCTTTGCAGATTCAGTGCCGCACCCAGCAGGCCGATGAGGCGGCCTTCCGGGTCCTTGACCGGCACGGCCATCACGACGGCGGGCTGGTTGCGGGTCTTGGAGAGCAGAGGCGCCGAAATCGCCGGCTCGGCGGCGTCCCGCGCCCGCCGGAAGTAGTCGCGATCGGCCACATTCGGGCGCTTGCCGATGGGCGGCTCGGTCGCGATCATGGTCCCGTCCAGCGTCACCAGCGAGGCACCGTCGAACATCGCGCGCAGGTCGCGGTCGGTCAGGAAGCGGTGCTGCAGTGCCGGGTCCGCGAAGGTCTGCGCATCGGCCTGGCGCGCTGCGCGAGTCAACACGGCCAAGTACATGCTGAGCTTGAAGTCGAGATCCGCCGCGGCGTTGTCGGTCAGGGCCTGCTGCTGGCCACGCATCAAGGTGACGTACCCGTCGGACAAGCGGCTGTACTGCCACCAGCCCGTGGCGCCGACCAGCGCCAGCACGAGCGAGGTGGTCAACAGCGCTGTCTTTGTTCTTAGTGTGAGCCGCACCTGGGTACCTGCATTGCCGTTGCCTCGCTCATGACTGGGCCGGGCCATGATAGCGGCCACTTTGCGGTCGGCAGGCGATTGAACGATTGCGCCGCAGGTGGAAAACAGCCGGTGTGATCCATGCAGATTTGTGCAGCTGTTGAGACATCTCATCAAACGACATGTCGCGAACCCACCCTACTGCGTTATTTGTCCCGACCCGCTGGAGGTTAGTAACCGGCCCCACATTGCGACCGCGAGTCGCCGGCGTGCGCTGGGGGCTGTCCTCACCGCGCCGCCAACACCTTCGCCTGCACGCTCTGCCCCGGCCACGCGAAGTGGCCGCCGCCCAGGTGGTGCAACGTGTGCAGCTCCGTGTTGTCGTCGCGGAACGACCAGTGGCCGCGGTCGAACACGCGTGCATCGGCCTGGGCCGACACCACCTCGCCGAAGCAGGTGTCGTAGGCCTGCTCGGCGTGCGGCTCGCTGATGAGCTTGCATTCGAGCCAGGCAATGCAACCCTCGACGAACGGCAGGCCCAGCAGCGGGCTGTCGAAGGCTTCGATGCCGTAGCGCTCGAACTTGTCCATGCCACCTTCTTGCGCGAGATCGCGGCCCGAGGTGCTGCCGACGGTGTAGGTCATGTCGAGCACCGCGCGGCAGGGCATGTTGATGGTGAAGCCGCCGCTGGCCATCACCAGCTCGCGGGTGTAGGTGCTCTTGTCGATCACCACCGCCACGCGCGGCGGCACGAACTCGACCGGCATCGACCAGGCCGCGGCCATGACGTTGCGGCGCCCGCCGTGCGCGCTGCCCACCAGCACGGTGGGGCCGTGGTTGATCAATCGGCAGGCGTGGGCGAGGGCGACGTCTTTCTTCATGCCGGCAGTCTAGTGCCGGTTAAACGCTATGGGGCGATGTGAACAAACGCAAACGAAAGAGCCCACGTTTCTTTACCGGCACAGGCGTCAGCCGTGGCGGCGGGCACCTCGTTGAAGAGGTACGGGAATGCAACCCGATGCCCGTTCAACCACGAAAGGAACATCCATCATGCTGAACCTCAAGACCCTTGTGATCGGTGCCGCAATTGCTGCTGCTTCGGTGGGCGCCATGGCGCGGCCCATGCCCTACGGCACGCCCAACATCGACGCACGCCAGGCCGAGCAGGAAGCCCGTATCGACGCGGCCCTGCACAGTGGCCGGTTGAGCCGCCACGAGTTCCGCAGCCTGCAGCGTGAGCAGGCTGCTATCCGCCGCTACGAGGCGCAGGCCAAGGCCGATGGTGTCGTGACGCGCCATGAGCGCCAGCAGCTGCAGCAGATGCTGGACCGCGCCAGCTGGCACATCCGCAACTCGTGATGAGTGGCTTGGCGGGTGGCGCATCGAGCCGCCCGTCGCGTGAGGGCTCGCGCTATCGAGCCAGCTCGTTCTCGAAAGGGGTGCCGGCCACCAGCTCGCCATGCACCGTCGACCAGGCGCCGCTCGGCGAGCGGCGTGCCGCGGCGGCGAGGTAGGCGGCCAGCTGATCGGCCGGCATCGGCCGCGCGATGAGGTAGCCCTGCGCTTCGTCGCAGCGCAGCGCCAGCAGGCGCTCCAGCGCAGGCTGGGTCTCCACGCCTTCGGCAATCGTCTTCAGGCCGAGGCCGTGGGCCATCTGCAGGATGGCGCGCACGATGGCGGCGTTCTCCGCATCGGTGGTCAAGTCGCGGATGAACGACTGGTCGATCTTGAGCTTGTCGAACGCAAAGCGCTTGAGGTACGACAGGCTCGAGTAGCCGGTGCCGAAGTCGTCGATCGACAGCTTCACGCCGAGCAGCTTCAGGCGCTTGACCGTGGTCAGCACGCTCTCGACGTTCTGGATCAGGATCGACTCGGTCAGCTCGAGTTCGAGGCATGACGGGGCCAGCCCCGAGGCGCTGAGCGCGTTGCGGACCACCGACTCCACGTTGCCGCGCCCGAACTGCACGGCCGACAGGTTCACCGCGATGGAATCCAGCAGCAGGCCAGCATCGCGCCATGCCACTGCCTGGCGGCACACCTCGTGCAGCACCCAGTCGCCGATGGGCACGATGAGCCCGCTCTCTTCGGCGACGGGAATGAAGCGCCCGGGTGGCACCAGGCCGAGCTCGGGGTGGCGCCAGCGAAGCAGCGCCTCGGCGCCGGCCACGCGGCCGGTGGCCAGCTCGATCTGCGGCTGGTAGTGCAGCACGAACTCGCCGCGGTCGAGCGCCAGGCGCAGGCCGTTGCGCATCTGCAGGTTCTCGGCAGACGCGACGTTCATGGCTTCGTCGAAGAAGCGGTAGGTGTTGCGCCCCGCGGCTTTGGCCTGGTACATCGCGATGTCGGCCTTCTGCAGCAGCGTGCCGAAGTCTTTGCCGTCGTCGGGGTAGAGCGAGATGCCGAGCGAGAACGAGACCGGGATCTCGTGGCCGTCGGCAGCGCAAGGCGCGTGGAAGCACTGCACCAGGCGCTCGATCGCGGAGCCGACGGCTTCGCCGTCGTCGAGCTGCGCGAAGACGGCGAGGAACTCGTCGCCGCCCTGGCGGCTGATGGTGTCGGTCTCGCTTGCGCAGTCGCGCAAGCGGTTGGCAACGGCCTTCAGCAGGGAGTCGCCGGCCTGGTGGCCGAGCGAATCGTTGACGGTCTTGAAGTTGTCGAGGTCGAGCAGCAGCACCGCGACTTTCGAGCCCGCGCGTGCTGCGTCAGCAGTGGCCTGCTCGAAGCGCGACTGCACCACCAGGCGGTTGGGCAGCCCGGTCAGCGCGTCGTGGTGGGCCAGGTACTCGATGCGCTCTTCGCTGGCGCGGCGCTCGGTCATGTCGCGGATGGCAGCGGCCATCATGCCGCCCTGTTCGGTGTCGATAGGGCTCCGGCTGATGCTGACCGGGAACTCGCGGCCGGCCCGGGTGAGCGCCCACAGGTCGCGGTCTTTGCCGTGGTCGTTGCCCGTTTCGGCGGCGTCGCCGTTCGGCTTCGGCAAGGCCAGGTGAAGCCCGCGGTAGCGCTGCGGTAGCAGCATGTCGATCGGCTGGCCGACCAGCTCGTGCTGCGCGTAGCCGAACATCTGCACGGCCTGCCGGTTGACGACGGTGATGATCTCGTTGGCGTCGGAGATCACCAGCGCGTCCGGCGACGATTCGAGCAGCGTGCGGAACTTGCGTTCCTGCACGCGCAGTGCGTCGACATCGGCCTCGCGGCGCCGCCACGAGCGGTACACCATCACCGCGAACACCACGGTCATGAGCAGGAAGGCGGCCCCGAGCACGGCGGCCTTGGTGGTTTCGGCACGCCATTCGGCGAGGTAGTCGGCGGTGCCGAGGCCGACCACGATGTACATCGGGTAGCGCGAGATGCGGCGGAACGAAATGGTCCGCTCGATGCCGTCGCCGCCGGCACCGGTGTAGCTGCCGGCGGTTTCACCGGCCATCACCGGCGCGCGCAGCTTGGGCGAGACGGTCGCGTTGCCCACGTCGCCGCCGACGGAGGTGATCACCGGCTGGCGTGCGATGACGCCGAGGTCTGCGTCGCGCAAGGCCACCACGCCGCCGGGGCCGGTGTCGAGCATGGAGAACATGTCGATGAAGTGCTGCAGCGTGATGGTCGCGTAGACGACGCCGCCGAAGCTGCCGTCCGGCTGGTCGAGCCGGCGCGCGAGCACGATCTCCCACTCGCCGCTGACGCGGCTGACCACCGGTTTCGAGATGACCAGGCCGGCCTGGGGCTGGCCGGCCAGCTGCATGAAGTAGGGGCGGTCGGCCAGGTTGGCGCGCACGCCCGGGGCCAGGCCGAACCCATGGTTCACGTTGCCGTTGGCGTCGGCGGTGCGCAGGCCGTGCAGTTCGGGGACGCGCTTGCTCTGCTGCTTTATGAACCCGTCGAGCGTGGCCGGGTCGGCGCTCGGCGTGGCCTGGGTGCGTGCCACTTCATCGGTCACCGTGCGCAGCACCAGGTCGACCTTGTCGACGAGTGAGGCGATCTGGCGTTCCAGCACCAGCGAGAGGTTCTTCGATGCGGTGGTGGCGCGTTCTTCGCGCCGGTCGCGGCTTTGCGACAGGCCCAGCGCGGCAATGCTCATGACCAGCAGGTTCAGCAGCACGACGCTGCTCACCAGGCGGACGATGAAGCCTGCTGGAGCACTTGTCGAACGGGGTGTCGATCGGGCCGGAATCGGACTCACGGAAAAAAACGCGCAGGCATCACCGGCTGAGTCTAGCGAGATCGGCAGCGCTGCCCACGAAAAACGCCGCCGTCAATCGACGGCGGCCTGCATTGCGCGGCGTATGTCACGCTGCACGGGTGTGCTGACCCGAAGCCCCGGCCGCTTTTCGGGCCGCGCAGCGATGGGCCATCAGTGGAGCGATGAGGCAAAAAACAAAGTTTGGTCCATGCATCCCAGCTGGTAATAAAGCCCCATCGCAGTTGCAACGAGATGCTGCCCAGAAGCGTCAACTCGAACGCATAGACACAAGTGGCAATAAGTTGGCATGCAAACTGCGGCCAAAATTACTCGCTAGTGAAGAAGTGTGTCGCGCGTTCGATGCGGGTGCTTGTTCAATCCCCCACCGCCTTGCTGCGGTGGGCTCAATCAAGAAGAAATTCCAGAGGGTCGCTACATGAAGGCTTGCATGAAGTCATCGCACTTTTCTCAAAGTGGAAACGGTTCCAGTTTTCACGAGGTTTCGGTGGGTACGCCATCGACGCCCGCAAATCTGCCTGTCGTGACGCGATTTACCAATGCTTGCGCTCCTTCGCTACAACCGCGAACGCCGCGTCGCGCGGCCCTTCTGGCCGCGATGTTCGCGGTGGCTGCTGCTCTGCCGGCTTGCGGTGGAAGCAGTGAGAGCCCGGCACCGGCGCCGGTGGGGACGTCATCAGCACCGGCACCGGCACCGGCACCGGCACCTGCACCTGCACCTGCACCGGCACCTGCACCTGCACCTGCACCTGCACCTGCACCTGCACCTGCACCTGCGATGGGCCTGGGAGCGGTGGGCTACGTGCCTTTGTTTGCCACGGGCATGCCCGTGGTGGAGCAGATTCAGTACACCGAAGCCGACGGAACCCTGGTCACCTACGCAGGCTTTCGGCCCACGCCTCGCCATGCCCGCGAAGGCGGCGAGCCCTGGACGGACACGGTGGACATCGGGCCGGGCAACTACTTCGCCTTCTCGCCGTTCTACTTCCAGAACCGCACTTTCGGTCTGGTCATCCGCGACGAGGTGCCGGCCGGCCGCCAGAAGATCACCGCCTACCTGAAGCCGAACGTCGGCACGATGATCAACAACAGCTTCAGCGCCTTCCGTCGCCTGGACCCGAACGTCATCGAGTACGGCTGGAAGATGGGCGTCGGCTACACGAACCCGAAAGACGGCACCCAGCGCTGCGGCCCCGCCGACAAGATCGCAGACTTGTGCGTGGCCCAGAGCATCACCGACTACTGGCGCATGGCCGATGAAGCGCAGTACCAGGGCATCACGCGGGTCGACAACAAGCTGAAGGTCGGCGACAAGATCGAGATGTCGCCCGGCGTGTTCCTCGACTACACCCCCGGCACCACCGTGGCGCTGATCGACGGCGGCCACAACCGCGACTACTCGTTCGAGCAGCTCTACGTGGTCGGCAAGGGCATGGTGCCGTGGTACGGCATCGCGCCCAAGCTCGACACGACCCCGCTGCCCGATGACGCGCTGCTGGGCGGCCAGGCCAGCGTGTCGTACAACTACTCCGAAGAACCGCATCGGGTGTTTCAACAGGCGGCCAACAACATCGGCATCGCCAACATGCAGCGCTTCGTCGAAGGACGCAGGCTGTTCCACACCTCGTTCCTCGATGGCAAGCACTCCGAAAGCCCGGACGTGAACCCGGTGTTCACCGCGCATGCCAACCAGTTGGGGGCCCGCTTCAACGAAGTGCGCTGCCTGGGTTGCCACACCTTGAACGGCCGCAGCCCGGCCGCCGCCATTGGCACGCCGCTGACCAAGTTCGCGGTGCTGACCGCTGCGGCGAGCACCAATGCGGCCATCACGCCCGATGCCACCTACGGCTTCAACGTCCAGCAGCAGTCGCGCACGGCCGGAGCGGCCGACTACGGGGTCTCGATCCAGTCGTACACGAAGACGGTGCGCACGCTGGCCGGCGGCGAGACGGTCGAGCTGCAAAAGCCCGTCTACGCCTTCAAGGGGCCGGTGCCTGCGCAGCTGTCGGTGCGGCAGGCGCCGCAGGTGGTCGGCATGGGCTTGATCGAAGCGCTCGACGAAACCACCATCCTCGCGCTGGCCGACCCGCAAGACGCCAACGGCGACGGCATCCGCGGTGTGCCCAACTGGTCGATCAACCCCGAGACCGGCCAGCGCCACCTCGGCCGCTACGGCTGGAAGGCCGGCAAGGCCACCGTGCGCCAGCAGGCTGCAGGGGCGTTCCTGCAGGACATGGGTGTCACCACACCGGCCTTCAAGACGGTGAGCTGCCAGCGCACTGCAGTCGATTGCAAGGCCAGCACCGCAACGCCGTCGCTGAGCGATCTCGAACTCGATCGCGTGTCGTCGTACCTGCAACTGCTGGGCGTGCCTGCGCAACGCAAATACGCCAGCGGCTACACGGACGGCACGATCACGCCACCCGAGCACAACATCACCGACACGATGCGTACCGCCATCGCTCGTGGCAGCCTGCTGTTCGCGCAAGCGGGCTGCACGGGTTGCCACACGGCCGAGCTGAAGACGGGTGCCAACCATCCCTTCCAGGAGCTGCGCAACCAGACCATCCACCCCTACACCGACGTGTTGTTGCACGACATGGGGCCGGAGCTGGCCGACACGATGACCGAGGGCCAGGCCAGCCCGAGCATGTGGCGCACCCAGCCGCTGTGGGGCCTGGGCTCGCTGAAATACGTACAGAAGGAAACCGGCTTTGCCGACGCGCAGACCGTGCGCTACCTGCACGACGGCCGCGCCCGCACGCTGGTGGAAGCCATTGGCTGGCACGGTGGTGAAGGCAGTGGCAGCCGCACCAAGTTCGAGGCGCTGAGCAAGGCCGACCGCGACGCCATCGTCGTGTTTCTGGAGTCGCTATGAGTGGAAACGACCAGCGCGTCACGGCGCACTTGACTGACAGGCGCCGCCTGCTGCTGTTGGCCGCCAGCGTTGCCGCGACCTCCTGCGGCGGCGGTGGTGGTGACAAGACGGCGCCAGCACCAGCACCGGCGCCAGCACCAGCGCCAGCACCGGCACCAGCACCGGCACCGGCACCAGCACCGGCACCGGCACCGGCACCGGCACCAAGCCCCGCGCCTTCGCCCGCAGTACCCAAGAGCGCGAAGCGCGGCGTTGCGTACGACCTCGCTTCGGCTGCCGACCTGTCTGCGCTCTCACCGGGCGTGAGCTGGTGGTACAACTGGAGCGCCAAGCCCAACACGGCCGTGGCCAGCGACTACCGCACGCGCTATGGCATGGACTTCATGCCGATGCTGTGGAACGGCAGCTTCAATGACGCCGAGATCGAGGCCTACCTCAAGGCCCACACCGACATCAAGTACCTGCTGCTGCTCAACGAGCCCAACCTCACCGACCAGTCCAACCTCACGCCGGCGCAGGCTGCAGCGCTGTGGCCGCGCTATGAGGCGATTGCCGCGCACACGGGCGTCAAGCTTGTCGGCCCGGCCATCACCTGGGGCACGATGGCGAACTACGGCGACCCCGTGGTCTGGCTCGACGCCTTCTACACGGCCTATCGCGGCGCCAACGCGAATCGTGATCCGCAGATCGACTACATCGCCTTCCATTGGTACGACTACGGCCTTGGCGACCAGCTCGATCGTCTGAAGAAATACAACAAGCCCTTCTGGGTCACCGAATTTGCCAACTGGCACAACGGCGATGGCACCGCCCAGATCGACACCGTCGACAAGCAGAAGACCCAGATGACCGCCATGGTGGCCACCTGCGAGGACCGGGCCGACGTGTTCCGCTACGCCTGGTTCACCGGCCGCTGGGACAACGACACCCACCACACCAGCCTGCTCGGCGCCAGCGGCGAGTTGACCGCACTGGGCCAGCACTACTTGTCGCTTCCGTTTTCGGGATCGACGCCGGCAACGCTTTCGTGCACCGACACGATCTCGGGCAACCATGGGCACGTTCTGACCATCGCGGAGGCAGACCTTGATTCCACCGTGGACAGGACCTACGACATCAAAGGCTCGTCGGGCCACACGCACACGGTGACGCTGACGGTCGCGAACCTGCAACTGCTCAAAGCCGGGACGGCAGTCACGGTGACTTCGTCGAGCGGCGCAGGGCACAGCCATGACGTGAGAGCCGTGTGCTCGTAGGCGCTGACCAGGCATCGACAGTGCAGGTCGGCTCAAGCTGAGCCGACCTGCGCTGCGTCGAATTCGAACCGCACAAGCCCGTAGCCGCCGACAAGGTGGGGGCCGGAGGATCAAGTCATGAAACACGAGTCCCTTTCAGCGCAGCGATTCAACGTCGTCAGCGCTCCTTCGCTACAACTGAGAACGCCGCGTCGCGCGGCCCTTCTGGCCGCGATGTTCGCGGTGGCTGCTGCTCTGCCGGCTTGCGGTGGAGGCAGCGACAGCCCGGCTCCGGCGCCGGTGGGGACGTCACCCGCACCCGCACCGGCACCGGCACCGGCACCGGCACCGGCACCGGCACCCGCACCCGCACCCGCACCGGCACCGGCACCGGCACCGGCACCGGCACCGGCACCCGCACCCGCACCCGCACCGGCACCCGCACCGGCACCCGCACCGGCACCCGCACCCGCACCCGCACCCGCACCCGCACCCGCACCCGCACCCGCACCGGGCACGGTTCCTGATACCGGCGCAACGCCGGACCTCGGCCCGAACGTGCTCGTGTTCGACCCGTCGACACCGACGGCCACGCTGCAGTCCCAGGTCGACGCCGTCTTCAAGACCCAGGAGTACAACCAGTTCGGCACCGAGCGCTACGCGCTCGCCTTCAAGCCCGGCAGCTACAAGGTCGACGTGCACGTCGGTTTCTACACACAGGTGCTCGGGCTCGGCGCATCGCCGGACGACGTGACGATCAACGGCACGACGCAGGTCGACGCCGCCTGGTTCAGCGGCAATGCCACGCAGAATTTTTGGCGTGGCGCCGAGAACCTGTCGGTCGTGCCCGGCACCGGCACGCTGCTGTGGGCGGTGGCGCAGGCCGCGCCCTTCCGCCGCATGCACGTGAAAGGCGGCATGAACCTCGACCCGGGCGGCGGCTGGTCCAGCGGCGGCTTCATCGCCGACAGCAAGATCGACGGCAACACCGGCTCGGGCAGCCAGCAGCAATGGCTGTCGCGCAATGCCCAGTCCGGCAGCTGGAACGGCGGCGTGTGGAACATGGTGTTCGTCGGCAGCGACAACGCACCCGCCGGCAACGCGTGGCCGACCACTCCGCACACGACCGTTGCGCAGACGCCCCTGGTGCGCGAGAAGCCGTTCCTGACGATCGGCACAGACGGCCGCTACAGCGTGGTCGTGCCGGGGGTGCGCGCCAACAGCCATGGCGTCAGCTGGTTGAACAACAACGCCCCGGCCAGTCAGACCATTGCGATCACGGACTTCTACGTCGCCAAGCCGGCCGACAGCACTGCGACGCTGAACGCCGCGCTGGCCGGCGGCAAGCACCTGCTGTTCACGCCGGGTGTGTACCACCTGAAAGAGACGCTCAAAGTCACGAAGGCCGACACCGTGGTGCTGGGGCTGGGCCTGGCGACGCTGATTCCGGACGGCGGTGTGACAGCGATGCAAGTGGCCGACGTCGACGGCGTGAAGATCGCCGGCCTGCTGTTCGATGCAGGGACGGTCAACTCGCCGGTGCTGCTTGAAGTGGGGCCGGCCAATGGCGCGGCCGATCACACTGCGAACCCAACCTCACTGCATGACTTGTTCTTCCGTGTCGGTGGCGCAGGCCCCGGCAAGGCGGACACGAGCCTCGTGATCAACAGCCGGCAGGTGCTGGGCGATCACTTCTGGATCTGGCGCGCCGACCATGGCGAAGGCGTGGGCTGGGGCATCAACACCACGCGCAATGGGCTGGTCGTCAACGGCGCCGACGTCACGCTGTACGGCCTGTTCGTCGAGCACTTCCACGAGTACCAGACGGTGTGGAACGGTAACGGCGGGCGGCTGTACTTCTACCAAAGCGAGATCCCGTACGACGTGCCCAACCAGGCCGCCTGGATGAACGGCAGCGCCAACGGCTACGCGTCGTACAAGGTCGGCAGCCAGGTCACGAGCCATCTCGCGACCGGTCTGGGCATCTACTGCTTCTTCCAGACCAACCCGCTGGTCAAGCTGGGCAGCGCGATCGAGGCGCCGGTGGTCGGCGGCGTGCAGCTCACCCGCATGGCCACCGTGTCGCTGGGGGGCAAGGGCGAGATCACACACGTGATCAACGACCGGGGGCCGACGGTGAACAGCGCGGCCAACAACGGGTACCTGGCTCAGTAGCGGGTTGCTTCAAGTGACTTCGTGACGAGGACGTCTCCGGCCGTCCTCGTTCTCCGTTCGGGCTGAGCTTGTCGAAGCCCTGCTCGCGCTGTGACTTCGCTCACCAGCCCTTCGACGGGCGGCCTTCGACAAGCTCAGTCTCTGCTCAGGGCGAACGGGTGGTGGAGGCGTTGTACCCACTCGAAATTCAAGAGAACCTCAAAAGAACAGACTGCTACTGGAACGCCACCTCGGCGAAGCTGCGCAGCTTGCGGCTGTGCAGTTGGTCGACGCCTTGCTCGCGCAGCAGCTCCATCGCGCGGATGCCGATGCGCAAGTGCTGGTCGACGCGCTCGCGGTAGAAGTGGTTGGCCATGCCGGGCAGCTTGATCTCGCCGTGCAGCGGCTTGTCGCTCACGCACAGCAGCGTGCCGTAGGGCACGCGGAAGCGGAAGCCGTTGGCGGCGATGGTGGCGCTTTCCATGTCGAGCGCGATCGCGCGCGATTGCGAGAAGCGCCGCTCCGGCGTGCTGTGCTGGTGGTGGAAGGGCAGCAGCTCCCAGTTGCGGTTGTCGGTGCTCGCGACGGTGCCGGTGCGCATCACGCGCTTCAGCTCGTAGCCCTTGAGCTGCGTCACTTCGGCCACCGCCGATTCGAGCGCAACCTGAATCTCCGCCAGCGGCGGGATCGGCACCCACAGCGGCAGGTCTTCGTCGAGCACGTGGTCTTCGCGCACATAACCGTGAGCCAGCACGTAGTCGCCGAGCGCTTGCGTGTTGCGCAGGCCGGCGCAGTGGCCGAGCATGATCCACGCATGCGGGCGCAGCACCGCGATGTGGTCGGTGATGGTCTTGGCGTTGGCCGGGCCGACGCCGATGTTGACCATGGTGATGCCGGTGCGGTCTTCACGCACCAGGTGGTAGGCCGGCATCTGCGGCAGGCGCGGCGGTGCGACGCCCTGGTCGTCGCCGCGATGCGGCGGCAGGCCGGTGCGGCGTGTGATCACGTTGCCGGGCTGCACGAAGGCGGTGTAGCCGCTGTTCGGGTCGGCCATCAGCTCGTGGCCGAGCTGGATGAACTCGTCGATGTAGAACTGGTAGTTCGTGAACAGCACGAAGTTCTGGAAGTGCTCGGGCGCGGTGCCGGTGTAGTGGCGCAGGCGGTGCAGCGAGTAGTCGACGCGCGGCGCGGTGAAGAGCGACAGCGGGTGGCGCGCCAGGCCGTCGGCGCCGATGGGCGGCTCGTGCGTGCCGTTGGCGATGCCGTCGTCCATGGCTGAGAGGTCGGGCAGGTCGAACTGGTCGCGCAGCAGCAGGCGGCGCGCCGGCGTCATGCTGCCTTCGAGGTGGTCGTTCTCGGCCAGCGAGAAGTGCACCGGGATCGGCTGGGCGCTCAGGCCCACTTCGAGCGTGACGCCGTGGTTCTTCAGCAGCAGGCTGAACTGATCGAGGTAGTAGTCGGCGAAGAGATCGGGCCGCGTGAGCGTGGTCTCGTAGGTACCGGGGCCGGCGACGAAACCGTAGGCCAGCCGCGAGTCGGCGCGTGCCACCGTGTCGGTGTGCACCCGCAAGAAGGGGTAGCAGGCGCGGATGTGGCCGGTGAGGGCCTCGCCGGCCACGAAGCGCTGCAGGCTGTCTCGCAAGTGGGCGATGCCGCTGTCGTAGATCGTGGTGGCGTGGGCCAGCGCGGCGGCAGCGTCGTTGAACGATTGGGCGTTGATGAGGGTCGTGGGTTTTGTTGTCAGTGTCATGAACGCCATTGTGCGTCCATGACATGACGGCGGCTATCCCACGAGCCTGCCGCCCGCTCGGTTACGAGGCGGTTACTTCAGCGGCGCCAACAGCGCGCCCAGCCGGTCGGGCTTGCCCTCGATGCGCTCGAGCTTGGGGTAGCGCAGGCCGCCGCGCCACTCGATCTTCACCGTGCGGTAGCGGTCGGCTTCTTTCACCAGCAGCTCGATCGGCGCGCCGTCCTTGGCGGCGGTGATGGCTTCCTGCAGCTTCTCGGCCTTGTAGGCGATGCCGTTCACCGCCAGCAGCTTGGCGGCGGGCGACAGGCCGGCCTCGAAGGCCGGGCTGCCCCAGCTGACGCTTGAGAGCTGGGCGTCTTTGTCGAGCGTGATGCCGATGGAGTAGGTGAAGTCGGTGTACTTGTACGCGTCCTGGCGCAGCTTGTAGCGGTCGGTGGGCTTGTCGCTCCAGGCAAGGCGCCAGCCGGCGGCGGTGAGGCCGTCGAGCAGCGCGCTGCCGTCGTGCCGGTCGAGCCGCGTGCGCAGGAAGCCGGCCCAATCATTGGGCTGCACGCGGTTCAGCTCGCTCACCACGTCGTCGAAGTTGTAGAGCAGCGGCTTCACGCGCTTGGGGTCGGTGCCGAAGAAGGCACGAGCGAAGTCGTCCAGCGAGCGCGTGTAGTGCGAGCGCTCGCGGATCAGCATGTCGGCCTCCAGCCAGATCAGCATCGACTCGTCGTAGTAGTCGGCGCCGCGCTGCCAGCTGCGCCAGTCGCGCTGCCGGCGGTGCGAAGACACGATGGGTTCGTTGGTCGTGTCCTGCAGGTTGCGCCAGCTGCGGCCGGCGCGTGCTTCCAGCGCGGCAGCCGTGTTGGCCAGGTCTTCGCGCGTGTCGGCTGCGTTCACCAGGCCCGAGCGGGCGGCAAGCACCACGCCCCAGTACTGCGTCTGGCCTTCGTAGGCCCACAGCAGGCTGTCTTGCATCGGCACGTTGTAGTGCGGTGTCCACAGGTCGGCTGGGCGGCGGAACTTGCCGTTCCATGAGTGCGTGTACTCGTGCGGCAGCAGGCCACGGTCGGGCGAGCTCTTGGCCCAGTCGGTGAAGTAGTACGACTTGACGCCGTTCTCGCTCGACTGGTGATGCTCCAGCCCGATGCCGCCGAACTCGTCGCTCGTGGCCAGCAAGAAGTCATAGTGCGCGAAGTGGCGCGAGGCAAAGACGCGGTCGGCCTGGGTGACCAGCGCGCGGTGCGCGGCCAGCTGCTCCTCGCTGGCCTTGGCCTGCTGTGCTTCGTCTGAAACGACGTTCAGGAACACCGGCGCGCGGCCTGCCTTGGCGGCGTCGGGGTCGAGGTCGTAGCGCTGGAAATGGCGACCGGCGAAGAGGGGCGAATCGACCAGCGTTTCGAGGTCCACCGTCTGGAACTCGATCTTGTCGCCGCGCCGCTCGCCTTCGGGGCGCAGGGCGGTGCCGTAGCTCCACCCCGGCGGCAGCGTGAGGCTGGCGTGCACGCCGATCTGCGAGGCCGCGTGGCCGGCCGGGTAGAGCAGCACCTCGTTCCATTGCACGCCCAGGATGTGCGGCGTCATTTCCAGGCGGCCGGCGTTGCTGTCGAGCAGGCCGAGGAACTGGAACTCGATGTCCAGCGTGCTCACACCTGCGGGCACCTGCACGTGGAAGGCATGCATGTCGAGTGTGTTGCGCGTCCATTCCAGCGGCTTGCCTTGCGCCGAGAAGCGCAAGCCGGCGACCTGCCCGACCTGGCCGACCGGTGAGTGCGTGCCCGGCAGCCACTGCGGGTAATAGAGCGCCAGCGGCCCGGGTTTCACAGGCAGGGACTGGCGCACGCGGAAGATCTTGCGGTCGGTGTCGGTGGCGTCGACATCGAGGGCGATCACGCCGAAATAGGGCGCGGTGCCTAGCGGGGGCAGCGGCTGGGCGGCGAGGTGGTGAGTGGCCGCGAGGCTGATGGCAGCGGCCAGGGTGCGCAGGGGTGTCTGCATGGAGACTCCATTTTTGTGGAGCCGGGACGATACCCGAGCTTTCGGCGGAGGCGATTTTTGATGCTACTCAACGAACTCAATGACGTCATCGATCTCGAGGGCGAACCCCTCGGGTGGCGAACTGACGCCAATCGCCGGGTAGGGCGACCCAAAGGGCGGAGCACCGTTTGATGATTTCGGTGTGTGAAGTGAAGGCGGGATCTCCCGAGCCGAGATCGGAACGCGATGAGGTACCCTTGCAAAACGCTAGCGTTTTTCACACAGGAGTTCCGCCGTGGCTGTCACGAAGACCGAGGTGGTCAGCGCCCGAGTCCCGCCCGATGTCAAGGCCGCGTTGTCCGCCGCCGCGGAGGTCGAGAGGCGCAGTGTTGCGTCCATGCTGGAAGTCATGGTGCTCAGCTACTGCCGTGATCACGGCATCGCTACCCCGCCGGTCAAGTCGACCGGTCGACGTCATAGCACGACATCTCACAAGTAACGCCGGCCCCCGACCCAAGACCCCCAATGCTCGGCGACAAGCCATCGAATTTCCGGCATCTCAAGGCGCACGACCAGCAGCTTGTGCGCCTCGGGATGCTCGCCGAGCGCTACTTTGCTGATGATCCGAACACCTGCCTCCTCAAGCTCCGCCAGCTGGCGGAGCTGCTTGCGCAACTCGCAGCGTCGAACGTGGGAGTCTTTACGTCGCCCGAGGAGAAGCAGGTCGATCTGCTCCGGCGCTTGCAGGACCAAGGCATCGTTCCACGCGAAGTAGGGAGTTTGTTTGCAGAGGTGCGCAAGGCAGGCAACGACGAGAATCATCACTTGGCGGGGGACCATCGCACTGCGCTGCTTGGCCTGCGGCTTACTTGGCAACTCGGTGTTTGGTTCCATCGAACCTTCAAGGATTCGGCCTTCAGGTCAGGCCCATTCCAACCGCCAGCGCCTCCAGCCAACGAAAGTGCGGAACTCAAGGTTGAGCTCGATACGCTTCGCGCCGAGCTGGCCCGGTATCGGGCTGCACATCAAGATGCGACGCAGGTGCTCGATCAAGTTCAAGCACAGATCAGGCGAGCTGAAGACGACCGCGCGTTCTGGGAAACCATGGCCAGCGAAGCCGAATCCGCGAAGGCCGAACTCCTGAATCGATTGGAGGTACTTCAGGCCCAGGGTGTTGCCGAGCCCCCCCAAGTCATTGCCAATTTCGTAGCAGCGGCGAATTCTGCCGCCGCTGTCATCCAGATCAGCGAAAGCGATACCCGCAAGCTCATCGATGAACAGCTTGCCGCCGCGGGTTGGAAGGTGGATTCCGCTCAGCTCACGTTCGCCAAGGGCGCCCGGCCACAACGTGGTCAAAACCTGGTCATCGCCGAATGGCCCACTGAGACCGGCCCCGCCGACTACGCTTTGTTCATCGGCCTCACGCCGGTGGCCCTCGTGGAGGCCAAGCGCAAGAACATCGACGTGTCAGCGGCATTGCAGCAGGCCAAGCGCTACAGCCGTGGTTTCAGGGCGTCGCCTGAGGTCGAACTCTCCGCTGGAAACTTCGGCGCACATGCGGAGTTTCGGGTTCCCTTCGTCTTCTCGTCCAACGGCCGCCCGTACCTGCGGCAATTGGCGCAGCAGAGCGGCGTCTGGTTCTGTGACCTGCGGCGCCCCGAAAACCTGGGCCACGCGCTCGATGGCTGGTACACGCCGGAAGGTCTGAGCGCTCTGTTGCAGCGCGACGAAGACCGCGCCCACGCCGAACTCGCCACAGCACCATTCGAGTACGGCTTTCCGTTGCGCCCCTACCAGCAGAAGGCCATCCTTGCCACCGAAGCCGGCATCCGCGAAGGCCAACGCGCCATCTTGTTGGCGATGGCCACCGGCACCGGCAAGACCAAGACATGCATTGCCCTCATCTACCGCCTGCTCAAGGCGAAGCGGTTCCGCCGCATCTTGTTCCTGGTGGACCGTTCGGTCCTGGGTGAGCAGGCCGCGAACGCGTTCAAGGACACGCGGATGGAGCGGCTGCAGACCTTCGCCGACATCTTCGGCATCAAGGAACTGGACGACCAGCTTCCTGACGCGGATACCGCCGTCCACCTGGCCACCGTGCAAGGCATGGTGCAACGGGTTCTGTACTCGAGCGAAGGCGAGGCGCCACCGCCTATCGACCAGTACGACTGCATCGTCGTCGACGAATGTCACCGCGGGTACCTGCTGGACCGCGAGTTGTCGGACACTGAACTCAGCTTTCGCGGCTATGAGGATTACGTCTCCAAGTACCGGCGTGTGCTGGACTACTTCGATGCAGTGAAAGTGGGTCTCACCGCCACGCCGGCGCTGCACACCACGCAGATCTTCGGGCCACCCGTGTTCACCTATGGGTACCGCGAGGCCGTTGTCGATGGCTATCTGGTGGACTACGAGCCGCCCATCCAGGTGCACACAACCTTGTCCGACCAGGGCATCGCATGGAAGGCCGGCGAAGAGGTCAAGGTCTACAACACTGGCCGCCAGCAGATCGACCTGTTCAAAGCGCCAGATGCGATCAAGCTCAAGGTCGACGACTTCAACCGCAAGGTCATCACCCGGGCCTTCAACGAGGTGGTCTGCAACTACTTGGCCCAGGAACTGGACCCGGCGTCGCGCCACAAGACGCTGATCTTCTGCGTCAGCGACAGCCATGCCGACATGGTGGTGGACCTGCTCAAGCAGGCATTCGCAGCCCAATACGGTGCTGTGGAAGACGACGCCGTGATCAAGATCACCGGTGCGGCCGACAAGCCGCTGCAATTGATCCGCCGCTACAAGAATGAGCGCCTGCCCAACGTGGCTGTCACCGTGGACCTGCTGACCACGGGCGTGGATGTGCCCGAAATCTGCAACCTGGTTTTCCTGCGCCAGGTGAACAGCCGCATCCTGTTCGATCAGATGCTGGGCCGCGCCACCCGCTTGTGCGACTTCGGCGGCACGGACGTGAAAGATTCATTCCGCGTGTTCGACGCCGTTCGCATCTTCGAAGCCATCGGCGACATGACGGCCATGAAGCCCGTGGTCGTGAATCCGAAGATCAGCTTCGCCCAGCTGACTCAGGAGCTGGCCACGCTGAAGGACGAATCTGCCACCGATCTGGCGCGCGACCAGTTTCTGGCCAAGCTGCAGCGCAAGAAGCGCCATTTGTCTGACCAGCACCGGCAAGACTTCGAAGCGAAAGCCGGCATGCCCATGCAGGCCTTCATCCAGCAGCTGAAAGCCATGCCCCTGGCCGACGTGGCCGCCTGGTTCGTGCAGAACCCCGAACTCGGCGAGCTGCTTGACCGCCGCAGCGACGGCCCCGCGCGCGAGATGTATGTGTCCGAGCATGCCGACAGCTTCGAGCGCGCCGAGCGCGGCTACGGCAAGGCTCAGAAGCCCGACGACTACCTTCGTGCGTTCAGCGACTTCATCAAGGCCCAGGGCAACCAGATTCCGGCGCTGGTGACGGTGCTCACGCGCCCGCGCGAACTCACCCGCGCACAACTGCGCGAACTGGTGCTGGCGCTGGACCGTGCCGGCTTCACGGAGACCAACTTGGCCTCGGCCTGGCGCGAACTCACCAGCCAAGACATCGCCGCGCGCATCGTCGGCTATATCCGCCAAGCGGCCATCGGCGATGCGCTGGTGCCCTACGCGGAGCGGGTGGACCGCGCGCTTCAACACCTGCTGACGCACCCACCAGGCGGCAAGCCTTGGAGCACACCGCAGCGCGACTGGCTCAAGCGCATTGCGGCGCAGACCAAGGCCAACGTGCTGGTGGACCGCGCCGCACTCGACGACCCCGATCTCATCTTCAAGCGCGAAGGCGGCGGCTTCAACCGCCTCGACAAGGTATTCAACGGCCAGCTCCAGCCCGTGCTGGAAGCTTTCAACGACGCGCTCTGGGCCTCGCTGCCCAAATCTGCGAACAGCTAACCTTTCCTGAACCTGCCATCCATGTCCAACCACACCGCCGCGCTTGACGTCGGCGCCAAGCTCTGGTCGCTGTGCCACGTGCTGCGCGATGACGGCGTTACCTATCACCAATACCTGAGCGAGCTGACTTACTTGCTGTTCCTGAAGATGATGAAGGAGACTGGCCAAGAGGAGCGGCTCAAGGTGTGGAAGCGACCCAAGAAGTCCGAGCCGCCGGTCGAGCAAGCCGGCACCCGGTGGGACGACTTGCTCAACGCCTCCGCACCCGAGCGGCTGGATCTCTACAAGGAGATGCTGCTCGACTACGGCCTGCACGGCCGCGGCGCCGTGCAGGAGATTTACGCCAACGCCAACACCTTCATCACCAAGCCCGCCACGCTGAGCAAGCTGGTCACCGACATCGACGGGCTGGACTGGTACAGCGTCGACCGCGACGACCTGGGCGACCTGTACGAAGACCTGCTGGAACGCAACGCCGGCGAAAAGAAGAGCGGCGCCGGCCAGTACTTCACTCCCCGTGCGCTGATCGACAGCATCGTGGCGGTGATGAAGCCACAGCTGGACGACGTGATCCAGGATCCAGCAGCGGGCACCTGTGGCTTCCTGATCGCCGCGAACAACTACTTGCGTCAGCACAACGACATCTACAGCCTCAAGGATGCCCATCAGCGCCGCTATGCCAGGGAGACCTTCTATGGCATGGAGCTGGTTCAAGATACGCACCGCCTAGCCTTGATGAACATGCTGCTGCACGGCATTGAAGGCGGCGTGATCTACGGCGACACGCTCAGTGACGATCACAACAAGCTGCCACACGCCACGCTGATCCTTTCGAACCCGCCCTTCGGTACCAAGAAGGGCGGTGGCGTGCCGACGCGCGACGATCTGGTCTACGTCACCAGCAACAAGCAGTTCGCCTTCCTGCAGCACATCTATCGCGCGTTGAAGCCGGGTGGTCGTGCGGCCGTGGTGCTGCCCGACAACGTGCTCTTCGAGAGCAACGTCGGCACCGAGATCCGCCGCGACTTGATGGACAAGTGCAATCTGCACACCATCCTGCGCCTGCCCACCGGCATCTTCTACGCCCAGGGCGTGAAGACCAACGTCCTCTTCTTCACTCGCGGCAAGTCAGACAAGGGCAATACCAAGGAAGTGTGGGTGTACGACATGCGCGCCAACATGCCGCAGTACGGTAAGCGAACGCCCTTCACGCGCAGCTACTTCCGCACCCCGGCCGATGCAGCGCCCGAGCAGCCACGCGACAAGTTCGAAGACGTGTTCGGCGACGACCCCTGCTGTGGCCGAGCAGCGCTGGCCCGGCGCGTCGACAGCGGCGAAAGCGGCCGTTGGCGCCGGTTCACCCGCGAACAGATCGCACAGCGCAACGACAACCTCGACATCAGCTGGCTCAAGGACGACAACGCGGAAACCGCCGAAGCCCAGCGCGACGATCCTGCCCTGGTGGCCCGCTTGCTGCAGCGTGAACTTGGCGGCGCCATGGCCGAATTGCGCGCCCTGCTCGAAGAACTGGGCGAAGACCCCGATGCAGCATTGGGTGACCTGTTGTTGGACGAGCCGCAAGCCGACGAGGCTCAGCCATGAACGAGGTGACGGCATCTAGGGCGAGCACCACGCCGGAAAGCCTGCACGCCGAGCTGCGCGTGCTGATCGCCAGCAGCCGCCAGCGCTTGGCCGGCGCGGTGAATGCCGAGCTGACACGGCTCTACTGGGCCGTAGGCCAAAGGCTGGTCACCGAGGTACTGGGCCGGGAGCGGGCCAGCTACGGCGCCCAATTGCTGGACCAATTGGGCCGGCAACTGGCGCAGGAGTTTGGCCGGGGCTTCGAGTCCCGCAACCTGCGCCGCATGGTGAAGTTTGCCCAGGCCTTCCCTGACGCGGCGATTTTGTCGACGCTGTCGACACAATTGAGCTGGAGCCACTTGGTGGCCATCGTGGCGCTCAAAACCCCGCAAGCACGTGCGTTCTATGGCCAGCGTGCCGCACAAGAAGGCTGGAGCGTGCGTGAGCTGAGTCACCAGATCGAACGCAAGGCCTTCGAGCGCACCGAGATTGCCAGCGCCCAATCACCGGCGCTGCCGGCCACACCCGCCCAGGTCTTCAAAGACCCGTACTTTCTGGACTTCCTGGGCCTGCGCCAGGGCCATGACGAGGCCGATCTGGAAGCCGCCATCCTGCGCCAGCTGGAAGCCTTCATCCTGGAACTGGGGCGTGGCTTTGCCTTCGTGGAACGCCAAAAGCGCATGGTGATCGATGGTGAAGATTTCTACCTCGACCTGCTGTTCTTCCACCGCCGCTTGCGCCGCCTGGTGGCCATCGAACTCAAGCTCGGCCGCTTCAAGGCCGCCCACAAGGGCCAGATGGAGCTGTACCTCAAGTGGTTGGACAAACACGAACGCCAGGCCGGCGAAGAAGCGCCCATCGGCTTGATCCTGTGCGCCGAGTCGAGCCGCGAACAGGTGGAACTGCTGCAGATGCACAAGGACGGCATCACCGTGGCCGAGTACTGGACCGAGTTGCCGCCTAAGGCGGAGCTGGAGCGGCAACTGCATGCGGCGCTGGTGGAGGCGAGGGAGCGGCTGGCTCGGCGGGGGGTGTTGCTGGAAGGGAACGGCGATGAGTGAGGCCACGATCACGCCGCAGAGCCTGCCGCCCTCGTGGACCCTCACCAGCTTGGGCGCAGTCATCGACTACGGCAAAACGGAGAAAGCCGAGCCTTCGGAGATTCCCGGAAATGCCTGGGTCTTGGAACTGGAAGACATCGAGAAGGACAGCTCGCGCATCCTGCAGCGGGTCACGCAATCCCAACGCCAATCCCGAAGCACCAAGAACCGATTCAATGCGGGGGATGTTCTCTACGGAAAGCTTCGCCCCTACCTCAACAAGGTGGTAGTCGCCGACAAGCCGGGTTTTTGCACCACCGAGATCGTGCCCATCCAGGCCGGCCCAACGCTGGACGCTCGCTACCTCTTCTACTGGCTCAAGCACCCGGCGTTTCTCAAGCACGTCGAAGCCGCGAGCCATGGCATGAACATGCCGCGCCTGGGCACAGATGCCGGCAAGGCTGCACCACTCGTTGTAGCGCCGCTGCCTGAACAAACCCGCATCGCCAACCAACTTGACACCCTGCTGGCACGCATCCAAGCCTGTCAGGGCCGCCTGGATGCCATTCCCGCCTTGCTCAAGCGGTTTCGGCAGGCGGTGTTGCGCGCTGCAACGTCAGGGGCACTCACGGCAGACATTCAGCACGAGACCTTAAGCGAGTCGGATGGCACCATGCCCAAAGGGTGGCGGATGGTCACGTTTAATGATGTTCTTGATTAGCCCCCAAGCTCAGCGGGCTCACGTGGTGAGCTACCGGCCTGAGAAGATGGACGCATCAACGGCAAAGGAGATGGGTCATGTCGATCAATCGGGTGCAATTCCAGAAGGGTCTGTC
>Ga0307515_10003763_pt1 | contig 31786 bp, 19 predicted proteins | sample 17_EM_MG_FD_194513 | JGI IMG/M metagenome (GOLD analysis project Ga0307515, IMG submission 194513) | Populus trichocarpa ectomycorrhiza microbial communities from riparian zone in the Pacific Northwest, United States - 17_EM | ecosystem: Host-associated > Plants > Roots > Unclassified | place...
ATAAGAAGCAGACCAAGAGAACCCTAAGCGCTGAGGGTTCCATGTGATCGTGTTTTTGGTTTTTCAATGAATGTACGATTTCTGGATTTAACAGAATGCAGAAATGAGGAATTGATAAACCCTGCGCCTTGCCCTGGTTAGGGTTCCTTCTATGGGTGGGATCTAATGAGTTTTCAGGATGAAGAAGAGAAGGGAAATGCCCCTTTGGTTTTTTGTTGTGTCATTATTATTATTATTATTATTACTTTGCTATTATTACATGCAGGTAGTATTTAATTTAATTAAGAGGATTGGGGGTCAACTGATTTTTTATGCTCCCAGTCCCGGCTACGTTACAACAGTGTCGATGAGAGTATTTTATTTTTTGCTTTTTTAAAATAAAGGGCGGAGAGTTGGTCTCCACAGTCCACTCTGTAGCTCAAATCTAGTGAAAGGAGAAAAGCAACAATTAACCAAAAACAACTAGATGAGCATTTAACTGTTCAAAAAGCACTGCACGCACTCCATTTTACTGTTAATTCACTATTATTTTTTTCACTTTCTTACATCTTGATCCCTGTAGTTTTGCACAGTTTATAATTCAATTACTGAACTTTATTTCTTTTCAATTTCATATCTTGAAGTTATGTTTTCAAGGTTTTGAGTGCTGAATTTTGTTTTTAATTTTTTTTATTGATGTTTCATTAAATTGTCTAGCATTAAATTCACGACCAATTTTATGAAACAAAGTTTTAGTTTTTGTTAAAAACGAATTGAGAGATGGAGGACCAAGATTGACATGAAGGAGCAAACAGAACTCTTTCCCACAAAAAGGCCCGCAAAAGTTATATTTGGTCCCTCAAGTTTCAATTTTTTCACATCCCATCCCTACTCTCCACGTTATAATGATTTGGTCTTAAATTTTATTTATGTTTCAATCCTTAAAGGTTAAGTGAAGAGAGAAAAAGTCATCAGAATTTTTAAGAAGAAAGCAAGCTCTCGACCACTAATAACTTTAATATTGGTGTCTATGGATTTGATATTAAGAAATGAACTCAATAGGGGTGGTTTTCACATATAATGACGCTTGAAAAAAATGGATTGCAACTCAATAAAATTTAAATTTTGATTTGGTTTTGAGTTTTTAAGATGATTAAAATATGTTTTGTTGTTGAAGTTGAGTTTTAAAGATTTACAAGATTTTTTTTTCATGCTATTGGGTGAAAAAAAAAACCAAAAAGTAGGTATGGGTCTAAAAGTTTTAATCTTGATTTTTTAATAACTAGACTCGCCTCTAATAACCAACAAAAGTTGAAAAACAAAGTTAAAAAAAAAGGCAATGAGCAAGCAACACACTACTATTTCAATTAAAAAAAATTAGGGGCAGTTGATTGCTGTTTGTCATTTAAGAAAAAAAATACTAGGTATGCTTGAGTTTTTTTTATTATGGGCTAGATGTGCGGCCTATTTTTCTAGCCCACACACGACTAATCCTTATTTTTATAATGGCCATTTAATTTATTTTTTTATTTTATAAATAATTTAATTTAAATGATATATAGATAATTATTCTATTAAGTAAATGTTTTCAAATAATATTAGCATTTTTATAGTAAATATTACTTTCTAAATAATTACATACTAACTTAATATGCATAGTTTTTAAAAATATTTACTCATAAATATTCAATGCCATGGAACATATTTTGTTATTTTTTTTATTGTAATATTTTATATATATTTTTTAAAAAAATTATATTCTTATATTTTAAAAACATTCGCATCAAAATTATCAATTCAAAAAAAATTTATTTTTTATTAAATTTTTCTTTTAAAATCATGATAAGTTTCCATTTAAAAACAATATTTCAAATAAAAGAACATCTTGTCAAGTGAAAGGAACGCACAAAGAGGGTTTGGTTAAAAAAAATACTTTTATTTTCTCCTTATTTCAAATCATCGAGATTTTTTTTTCATATAATTTTTTTAATTGCTTTCAATTTCTATGCAATAACACATTGCTAAAAAATATATGTTTTTTGTTAAAAAAATATACATTAACAAGAAAAGGAGAATTTAGAATAAAAAATATATATTATATACTGAATCTAAATCATTACATTTCTTATAAAATTCAATTTTTATTATCATATAATTAAGTAAAATATCCAAAAAAATATGTTATGGCATGAGATAAAATATTTGCATGTGCATAGGCATCTCCTGTTATGTCGTCAACGGGGCCAAATTATTCCTAACATTAAGGATGCTCAAGCATTGCTAGCATTTTTAAAGAAGTAAGAAAAATCTAAGACTTGAATTATTGACTCCAATTATTTTAATAAGTTCAGTTAATTTAATAATATGATTAAAAAAAACAACAACGGTAAATAAATCGAGATAAACAACAAAAAAGGCAATGGTTAACTGCAAAAAAATAAATGTTTGCCAATATCATAAAAAGATATCCTCTTGGGATTCTTATAAGGTCTCCATGATCTTATTTGATAACACAACAAAATCAAATGAGAATGAAATAACCTTATAAAAAGAAAAAAAATAAAGTTCAATTCATAGTAAATCAAATGTTGAAGGACGAAGTTGAAGAAAAAAAAATTTAAAAAAAGGAAAGAAAAACCTTAGTCCACTTGAGTTAGTTTGTTGAATCGTTGACTTGATCGTGAAATCATGATAAACTTGTAGAAAGCAAATTAAATAAACTACAAATCTCAATTCTCAATTCAATCTAATTTTAAAAGATGAAATTGAAAGTAAATCATTGTTTAAAAATTGTAATGAAAAAATAAGACTTGAATTACCTCAAGCTAACTCGTCAAGCTCACAATCCAAGATTTAAGATCAAGATAACTTTATAAAAAAAAAAGTGAAATAAACGACAGAGCTCACTCCCCAACTAACTCAATGTTAAATAATAAAATTAAAAAAAATCAATTTTAAAAACTTAAAAAAATATTAAAGTCAACTCAAGCTAATCTTCCAAGCCCATGACTTGGGTCATAAGGCCGTGATTACCTCATTAAAAGGAAAACTCAAAAAAATCATGATGATAAATTCTCAATCAACCAAATACTTATGGATGAAATAAAAAAAATCAAAAAAAGATTCAAAAAATAAACAAATAGCAATAAAAAAAATATGGGTTAAATTTGACATAAAAAAAATGAAACCAAATGTTAAAAGGTGAAAAAAAGCTCAATTAAGAAAATGATCCAAAACAAAACAAATAGCAATCAAAAGAATAATGATTAAATTTGATATAAATTTTAAATGAAACAAAATGTCGAGCGATAAAATTAAAAACAAAAATCAATTCAAAAAAGAATTCAAAACAAAATAAATAGTAAAAGGTATAAAATTTGATGCAAAAACAAAGTGATTGAACACCTTTTATTTTTTAAAAACCAACATGAATCCCGATCAAAGGAGAGAGAAAATAAAGAGAAGAAGAAAGAAAAGATTGTTAGAGTCTCACGACCAATCGATCACCAACCCACGTCAGACAATTAAAAAGATTGGTGCACAATTTCCAACTTAATCTTAGACAACGCTGTTATGTCATTAGACAAAGTTGCACATGACGCTAGAGTATGATAGCTTCACACATATTAGTGTGTGCGTTGCACGCACTGAAAAATTTGTCACACCTATTCTTTTTAGTGTGTGGAATTGTTTTGGTGTCAAATTGGATCCCTCAAGCCTTAGTTTTTTTTAATCAATAAAATTAAAATTTATTTTGTAAAATTGAGCATCAAACCCATGTTAGAATTTTTCCATCACATCATGGGATCCCCATGTATAGGCAACTGAAAAAAAAACTATCAATTCTAATAATAATGATAAAAAAAAACTCAATGTAAAAGGATCAAATTGAAAAACAAAAAATAAAAAAAAAAGGTTTTGAATTTCTCCCGTTCCTGTGCAATTCAGTCCCTGGTGTCTGCAAGAAAAAAAGTGCTCAATACTTGTCCAGTGTTCAAATTAAGTCGTTACTTTAATTTTTTTGATTCAATTCAATTTTTCCAAATCAAGCATTAACCAAGAACTGATTTCCTTTCTTGACACCACGAGTAACCAATACCAAGCCAAACAAAGCAGACAATTAACTTCAATTCCAAATTAATAAACGATCAATTAAAAAAAATAAGTGAATGAAAAAAAAAAAGATGTTTGAATCCACAATGTTTCCTCTTATAGAGCACAATACATCATCGAGCTCTTTTATTTTTTTATATAATTAGCGTTAGCAACACTTTTTTTATGATTTATTGGTATGATATATTTTTCAATTTATTTTATTAAACACAAGCATCAACTTTACAATTCATAATTTAAAAATCTTATGGTACTAAAAACATGCTCACAACACCTAAACCTTATTCTTTTGGTTTAGAAATTAACTTCAAATCTTACCCGCGATGTAACTCGGTACTTAACTAGTGTAAAATTAAATTGTTGATATTTTCGTTGTAAAAATGATTTTCTTCCAAATTTCAATAACATCAAGAGATTGCAACTTTACAATCATTTTGGTTTGTATATCTCTAACAAAATTAAAGGAAATTTCTTGTTTGTGAAAATTTCATATCACTTGAAAGATTCTAGGATGAACAAAGTGGGCATATAAGCATAGTTGTTAAATTCATCCTGATTAGATAGAATCTAAAATTTAACCGAAGTTAGGTTTTATGTTGAAATTATTGTTATTAAATTAATCAATAACACAGTAATCCAAACTGTTTATGAATCAGTCCCCAATTGGAGTAGACAACCCTGCAGATAAGACACATCTCAATTGGCCACGTGAGTGTACAACATATAGCCGAAAAAGGGTGATGAAAATCCATGCGTCTTCCCATTCAAGCAATTCCTTTTTTAATCCGACTTATTTTAATCGGTTAAAGTGTCAACTGAAAATAAAATATAAAAAAAAAACGTGAATTTTAGCGATTTTTCTCTTAAATTTTCAATTCTAATATTATCCCTTCTTTCCACCCCTCTTTTCTAACTAGAATATGTAAAAGGTGGTTTGAGTTTTGATTTCCTATATATCCTGCTCTCTTGTCTAACCGATCTTTTGTTTGCCCTCCCCATCACGGCGTCCAAAAACAAGATCTCCCAAATCCTCCTCCCAACATTGATCACCTGAATGGCCCCACCAAATTAGTGGTTCGAATGAAGGCATACGGTCGGGGATGAGAGTGAGGCAGAAAGACAGCCCGTCTTCCTCATGACCCAATATGGTAGTGTCATGGGTAGCAGCTGCTTGTCATGTCTTGTTTTAGCACAGCGACATCAGCTGCCCTACCATAAACACAAAGCGACATCAGCTGCCCTACCAAAAACACAAAGGAATAACCGCGGCCAACCATTCAGGCTCGGAAAGAGCTAAATGAAGGGGGAAATACCACAAGTGAGAGAACCATCGCCACATTCCAAAACATATTCACATCAAGAGATGAGGTGAAAACCATGTCCGGGAACTTGTTTCTACTAATAAAAAATGACTAAAACTTATTAATCACTACATAAAAAGAAAAAAAAGAAGAATATACACGGAGATCCTAGTATCCTAATTCTCCTGATCTGGGCAACTATGACAGACATAATTTGGGTCTGATGCTGAAAACTATTCTAGTGCACTAAGTGCATCATATAACTCACCAGCACAGCACCCACTAGGTGGTTACCATTAGAGCTACAGCTAATTACATAACATCACAGTGACCCTCTAGTTGATAAGCTCCAGTACATACCCAACCTCAACCAAGTAAAACCAGCAAAGACCTAGAGCAAGCAAGCATCAAAGGTCCAGTATTGGGTTCTTCTACTTCTGCTAGCAACTTTAAGCATAGTGCCTACTCACCATTCTGTCCATCACTTACGACGTACCGCATTTGCATGCTGCTGAGCTTTACTCTCAATCCTGATCCTATCAGCATACATGGGCAGGCAAACGATCTCATAAATCTCATTCAACAACACATCCTCTGTTATATTGTCATTGATGCTTCGCATCACCTATGTTGTGCATCAGAAAGAAGCTTCATTTAGTCCACTTGAGGAATTCATCAAATGCATCAGTGTGAAATTGATATGATATTAGCATATAGGTTAAAGCATGGCAAATACATGAGACATACATAAATAAGAATTGATATATACATACAGATATGATCGCATATAAAGGTGATAGAACAGACCTTCTTGTAGGTATTGAAATCATTTGGTGTTGATTTATCAGTCCGGATCCGCATACAGACCCACACACGTTCCTCTGAATCCCAAGAACACTCAACTATCTTCCCAGAGTATGAAGAGGGATCTAGAGCATCTGCAAGTTTTTAAGTCTTCAGATCAAGAATGAAAACAAAAAATGGAAAGCCAGTAAAAAAAACCAAGAAAAAAGAAAAGAAGAAAAAGTAGAAACATATAGCGAGCCAGGAACATGCCCAGAGGAAGAGATACAAGAATATGTGAAAAATGGATTTCAGCTCAAAGCAATGGACACCAATACAAATTGCTAGCATTAACAAGAGATACAGTAACTACCAATCTGAATGGCAAACTACCACTATCCAAAAACATAAGACCAAGTATATGATTAGCAACAGCTGAAATAGGTTATCAATTGAAATCCCAGTGTTTTCAGTATTAATGCAAGGGTTGCATATATTCATGATTTTTTATAGTAGAATGAAACACATGACATCAAAAGAAAGTTTGAAGGTATGAAAAATCACACCAACCTTTGAAGGAAACTCGGTGGCCTTCCATCAGTTTCTTTTTCCCTCGCTCGTGCAGATAAAGCAACTGACGGTCATCATCATCAACCTGCAACACATGTATTTTCACATCAGGATGAAAACATTAAATGAGAATTTCCAGTCAATAAGGCAAAGGGATGAAGATGGAAAAGCACAAAAACATCAAAGATAAACAGCTAGCTTGGTGGTGAGGTTGACAGACACACCTCAAATAGAAAGTCAACTGAGTTCATTTCAGGATATTTCCACTTCAGAAGGCCTTCATGAGTGCGAGTAACATAGGGATCATCCCAACCCTGGCACATAATATCATGAGTAATCTCTTGTTCACACCAGAATAATTACACTATAAAAGCATATGAGATGACAAGTCTTTCCCTGTATGATATGTAAGAGGTGTAATGTTCACAATTTTCAGGTGGTGATTGTACATGATATTTGTTAGATCATTGACCACGAGCTTCAATATTGGATAAAAATTCTAAAAATATTTTAGAACGAAAATCTCCAGTGGATGGGTTGTGCAAAAAGTTCACAAGCAATCCTAATCACCTGAAAAATAAGACCATCTGCATCATGTGAAAGCCTTGGAATAAATTCCTTTAGGACCTTGGTAACAGTAGAAAGCAGCCAGAAATCCTTTCTTCTCACCTGGTAAACAATTCAAAAAAACATCATTAGGTAATAAGATAAAAGAGGAAAAGCATCATATATTGCAAATTCAATAAATTTTCTTCTCATACCCTGAAGGGTTCCAGGTCATATCTATAATTTGGATTTCGACTCTGGTAAATACTTTGGCGTTCAGTATTTCGGGGCTCAATCACTTCTTTTTCAAGCATCTTCCATCGTTCATGAAAGGGCCGCTGCAGAAATTTTGGATCAACGAAGCTCATAATTAGTAGATGGAATGAAGAACATTAGGGGAAAAGCATTTAATTAGATTGATGGTATACAGCATACTGTGGTATGTATTCCTGAAACAGGCACAGCATATTCATCTAAATGTATGATTCTAATTACTCAAAATACTCCAAAATATATAGCTGAAAATCAGTAAAACATAATTCAGAAGAGATCATTCCAAATAAAAACAGAAAAGGCCATTTGAGTATGATTTGCTCCTCCTTTTTACTCCTGGCAAACAAAATTAATTGCCAAACATTTGCTGATCAATTAAAAAAAGTTATCAAAGGATTAGCATACAAACAGCTTTCTCCACATTCCCAGTTATTCTTCGTGTTGTTTGGTAGCTCATATTGGGGCCCACGTAGTTAATTAACCTGCTTCCTATCACTTGTTACACTTGTAGCAAATGATTAGCATCAGCACTCGAGAGATCCGACCCAATTAGTCTAGATAGGATAAAAAAAGTCTGCAATTATTTTTTTAAGCCATTCCAAACAAAATGAAGCTTATTACAAAGCTGCAACAGGGTGAGAACTATTTCCATCAGCCAGCTTTGAACAAAAGCCTCATGTAGCCCTGCTTAGTGCTGATTTTAATGTTAAAATAAACAAATAGAAAAATCCTCTCCCCTTCAAATCATCCCTAAATTTCAGGCAAGTAAACCTATATCTTTATACCATATTGGATCTAAAAATATCAGTGCATCCCCAAAAGTAAGCCAAAGATGGGGATGATGTTCAAGAATGAACTGACAAAAGGTTGCCACAGAGAGGTATAAATAATTAAGCATTTCTGCCAACGGCACATGAATGCACTTCATGATTGCACAATATCAATCAGGGTTGCACCACCAGGGGCAGATCCAAAGTGGATCCAGAGTGGGGAGATTAGTCCACATTGCCCACTGCCCCCACAAATTACACCATTTTTCATGTAGTTCACCACTAGATCAAAGATTGATTTTAGCCCTCGTTAGATGACCAAATATTGCTCCCAGCACTTGACTTAAAATACATAAATAAATAGCTCTCACAAAAAGCCTGTGATGGTGCATTGCTTTAGGGAAGAATGAAAACAAAACAATAAATGACTTTGTCTGCAGAAATAATATTAATTTCCATAAATATCATTGTAAATCTAACCTCTATGACAGACACTTGGTTGACTGCCATCATATCATAGATAAGGTATCTTCTCTCCTGCTTCTGTGAGTCCGGCATAGTATCAATAATCATCTCCCCATCAAGTAATGTAAAGTGGTGCATCTTATCAGCTGGACCCTTAACAAAAAAAGACACAAGTAGTCATGTCAAAGATCATCCGAACAAGATGCCAACTATAATGATGAGTCTTGAAGCGAGAAACCATCCTAGAAGAAGAAATGCATAGTTACATACTTCATTGGTGTATCTACAAGGAAATCTCATCTGTACCCTTCGGAATTTGAAATTCCTATCTATCAAAAAGCACCCATCCACTGTAATTAACATCATGTATCTTGTTCCATCAGCCTTCCATGTTGCATAATAATAACGCTGCCTTAACAGCTGTAAGTTGTCCCTGCATGCCACAAAATTGAAATCCCATTCTTATGAAGTGATACTGAGAAGAAAATTGATTAAACAGCCCACAAGCTCAAGGAGCACTGTAGCTGAATTGGAATAAACTATAATGACCCGTGAACAAAACCATGTCTATTAATTCCTAATTTGAAAAGGGCAAAAAAGATAAAAAAAAATTGTTGAATTCAATATCAGTCTGCTGTAAAATTCAGGCTTCACTGCATTCATGGTAAAGCCAAAAAAACACAAATTTCCTTGTCGCAACCACAACATAAACAGCCGTTTTGAGTTAAGCACATGGAAAGGTCTACATGGCCCACTTTTGCAGTTCCCACTGCCCACCCCCTTTAAAGAAAAGGTCAGATATCATATAGCATCAGTATCTTTAGACATTTTTCCACCATGATAGATACATATTCAAGCCACTCCAAAGTGGAAGCAAACAAAAATATATCTTATATATGAAGTGAACCGAGTTATGAATGATCGTTCATTATCTATTTCCCCTAAATATTATTCTTGCTGTAGTACATACAAGTGACAGCAACCTATTCAGTTGTTGATCGTAATGCCAGGACTTCAATTGCTCTACAACACTCTCGCTTCGCTTCTTCATTACTATAAGATTTATAGCTACCATGGAAAATTATCATATTTGATGGTTTCATGTTTTTAACCTAAACCATAGGCATAGATATTAGGGTTTTATATATATATATATATATATATCCTTGCACATCTAAATCATAGCATAAGAGCTAGCAATTTGAGGCACCTTTATTCCAAGTCGTAGAGATCCTACCTTAACAAACTGAAGCACCTCCACGTAATACATATAGCAAAGCATAACAAACAACACAAAATAACAATGATTGAAGAAAATGCAGTTTAACCTGCTGAGAGAAACGGGGTGTGATCCTGGGAATTGTGAATTTCCTCTTCCCTGAAATTTAAGAAAAAAGTCACTACAAACTAAAGTCTGAATGAAGACATTTCAAGTTCAGGATTTTAACAATTAAAAAGCTATGAACAACATATTTTTTCACTTGTGATCTGGACACATTCCAAAATCAAATTTTGAACCTTTTTTATGTGAACATAAAAAAACAATTAATGGCATTTGTACATAAAACCTAGGAAGTGCAGGATGTGAAACAAAGAAAACTAAAATAGAGCAAATCCCATTTCAGTCAGTTTTATTCAATTCAAAGATGACCAAAAGAAAATATTGATAAAGAATAAATTACATGAACTTAGAAGAACCAAAGACTTATATTTCTATGCAATAATTTCGACTAAGGAATTCACCCATTTTGACTGATTGTATCCATTTGGGATAATGCTAATGTATTTTTATTTTTTAAAAAAAGATAAGGTTTACAAAAAATGAGATTCAGGAGAAAATGTTTTCTTTAGAAGTGTGGGATCAAACTAGGTATATGTAATACATGTAATCGTTATAAGTCAGCTTTTCTTTATAGATGTTTCTAAAAATGTTTTTAAAATCTGACTGAATACAAGATACAAATGGTTGGCTTATGTTAAAGAAAGAAAGGAATGCATAAATGTAATGTTAGGATAGTTATATGTGAAGATATATCTAATCCGCACACCTATTGCTGAGAATCTGGATAGGGATTCCAATAAAAGCCCTTATGTTTCATTCGTAACTGTGAATTAAATTCAATATTGAATAAAGAAACTCAATCAAGAAAAAAGAACAAAGAACAAAGAATTTGAATTTAAAGAATGGTTTGGAACATAGAAAGAAATGGAAAAACAAAAGTTTGTATGAATTCTGGGACGACATGATCAAGACAATACATTTGTGCATACATGTAACTGGAGGAGTAAAACAACATGGGTGCCACACCAAATCTAAGATATCACAAATAAACGAGCAGCAGCATACAACAAAGCTTGAACAGAGGCAAAGAAATATTACATTCAACTTAAGTGCTTGGTAGCAAAACTGCCGCAGTGCATCCAGCTGGTCATTAGGTATTTCATCCCCCAGAACATCGTCATTTGTCATTGTGACAGCCATCTCATGATTGCCCTGAAATGACAAATGGCATGCGCAAAATCTAAACAAACAGGACACTGCAATTTTCTACGGAAATTTAAGCTAAATGAGAGGCATTACTTCTGAATTCATGAAGCAAAAGAAAAAGAAAAAGACATGAATCCCCTATCAACTTATTATAGCAATAAACTACCACCACATATTTCATTTCAAAAATTATCTAGATTACATTTTACAGCTGGAAACATTTATGTTTGACTTATAAAGGAAGAATAACACCAACAGAAAACTAAAAATAATTAACAACAAAGCTTTCAACCTAAACTCAGCATCGGTCTCTAATGCCTGCAAACTCCAAACATTTTCTTGCTAGTATGAAGTTAGTATAGAGCAAGAACATCCACTTCACAGCTTCCTAAACGGAATAACTGAGCTTTCTTAAGAAAAAAAAAATTGAATAAAAAAGAACTCTTTTAAAAAATTTTGATCATCCTTACTATATAGATCCAGAACATACAAAAAACCACATGGAAAAATTATGGGAAATAGTTCAATAACATGTAGCATTGCCATTTCTTAACTTTAAGCATGCGATAAAGAATAACATGTACTCGCCTATCATCAGACACCCATTATGTTATTGATGTAAAAAAAAACCCCATCAAACTAGAACCTTCTAACTATAAAAGCACCACATTTTAAAATGTTCACTAGATTCAAGAGTCCTTCGGGCAGGCATAAAAGCTATCCTCCCTTAAAACACATGAAGTAAAGAAAAAGATCCCCATGCAACTTGAAACCTAAGACATATCATTTAACTCTAAAATGCTAGTAAAACTCAAGCAAAGCAAAGAAAAATATTCCACAACACAGAGGCTTTGGAATCAATTTCACATATTAGGATACTCAGAGTCACTATAACTAAGGCCCTTTTTTCCCTGACTTGTTACCAACTCCAAATGAGAGTTTGAAACTGACATGTAGTCAAGTACAATTGAGCAATTACCAACAATACATCTGTCACTATGTCTGCTGCCGCATTTTTCTTTGTGGGCCTAAATAATAATAGTTCTCCTAATGCTGAAGTCAATAGTTCCAAAATCAGTTCTCAGGTAGAAACAGCAACATACACGCAAAACAACTCTCCACAACAACACCAGTTTATATCATGCCACCACAAAAAAATTTGACAACTAGATGTTACATCAAAGAATTTGCATACATGCACGCTAGTAGCTGAACCTCCATCATCATCATCATCATCAGGCACTGCCTCACCATTGAGATCAAATTCAGAAGACCTCTTCCACTCTGGAGTTGGTGGGCAAACAACCGTTATTGGCTTTCTTTCATGATAGAATGAGTACAAGGCATCGATATAATCTGGCTTGTATATTCCTGGAGGACGTGCTTCAGCAAATATGTCTATTGCCTGCGCAATTAGCAAAAGAAATTTCAAAACAATGACTTGTAGAATAAAACCAACTGAGATACACGTGAAAGGAGACATTGGAAACTTACCTGAGTGACAGACATTAGTTGTGAACGCATTAAATAATGAGCTATCATATATCCTGTACGATTATGCCCATGTGTACAATGAACAAGAATATACTTCTTTGTATGTTTCTGACGCAAGAGGAATTGCATGACCTGAAAAAATGATGTACATGCAGGACCGTTGAGTACAATATTACACTCATTCAACATTGTGTGTTTAGGTATGAATGGTTCCTGAGATAAGGATATGCTGCCTTCACATGGATCACTAAATACCCCAGTTCACTGGGGTATTGTAGATTCTGTTTGGTTGGGAAGGGAGGAAGAGGGTGATGGTTTGACTTGGTGACAAGAAAGAATCACAATCAACCATTGCTTGCAACATATGCACATATGGACATATGAGGCATAGGCATGCAAGCACACACATGCACATGGCATGTTCACAAGCAAACTTGTGCTCACATATGAGATTCTCGGTTCGTATATGATGCTCTATCCTGGCATTGTTTACTACAACTAGAGGTTCAAAACAGTGATAGCTTAATAGCATAAAAGAGCCATAAAACCTTAAAAACTACCATGAAACCAAGCTAATGGCCTGTGCAGCACACAAAATTTGGGAAAAAACATATATGCTACAAGAAGGTCCGGGGGAGGAAAAAACATGAAAAAACCTGAGAAGGTATTGTAAAAGAAGCATACCTCATAAACAAAGGTATTTACAGCTGTATTCTCTGGTACAGCATCACGCCCCTTGCAATATATCTGGAAAATCAAAGAAAAGAAGTTGATAATCAGGTGAGCAACTCTACAATAAAATTAGAGACTGAAGAAAATTAATATTGTCATTGCCAATTCACCTTGACATGCTTGATACCTTCTTTCTTCAAATCTACTGTTGAATAGTAGCGAGTAGTATTTGTCAAATCAATCACCAGACCAAGCTGAAAAATCAGTGGATAAACTTAGAATTATTCAAGATAATATTCTTTTTTCCTGCAGAGAAGAATTTATACTTCATTACTCCTTATGGTAGCAAATTACAAATATTGCAACCTTAATTGTGTAGCAACATAACCCTGCTAAATTGTGGAACATTTCCTCTAATTTGGCTCTATAGATAGATGATACAGATGATTCAGAAAATGCCAGGTTATTGAGAAATTAATTGTGTGGTCATGACTAGTTTTCCCACTGATAGTAGAAGAGATTTACTAGGAAGCAAAGGAGGTAAAAATGACTTTTAAGTTCAAAGTACTTACTTTCCTTCCTAAAACTCTTTGTTGATGAATGACTTGTTTAAAGGAGTATCTTTTACCAGGAGGAATGCAGTCATTGTAAGCTTCACCGAGTGGAACCTTAGAAGGAACGATACAATTTATTTCCTGGCCAAATGCAGGACAGTCCAACCAGCCTGCAGTTATGGATAGTAAATTATTGAATGAAAGTAATGATACCAAAGATGAAACAAACAGTGTCCTTAAACTAAGGAAAGCATATGAAAAACTGCAGAAACATAGACTAATCAAATGCTTAGAGATATAGTGAAGGGTTAAAAGGATAAAGGAAGAAGACCACAGCTCAGAGAACCATTCAATAATATCTTTTTATTCTCTTTTCCCCCCTTCTCTGAGTTCTTAAGCTAACAAAGACAATATCCAATCCTCCCCTACCACAGCTTTGCAATGAGGAATACTACCATGCCAAATACCCATCAGCAGAACCATTCACTAGTATCAACAATACAAGATGACAACTAGTTTTCTAATATTTGTGGCTAAAACTATGTTTTATTGACAAAGGGTCCTCAGCCAAGGGAATCACCGCAGTAATATAAGACAAAACTATGACTGACTTCCAGGGAATAGCTCATAAGCATAATCATCTCCAGTACACTTAATTCATTAATTTCAGGTTTTGAGAAATCAATGTCTGCAGTAGTAATAAAAAAAAAGCACAGAACAGTCTTGTTATTACCTTGGTAATGTAGGATGGGAATAGAAGGTAAGGGAGGAGATACGGAAAGAAATGTAAGTGATAAAACAGAGGCGCAGGAAGAAAATGTCAAGTTCTTTCAATAGTCAACAGCTAATTGTCAATCACTAAATAAGTTCCGTTTAAACATAGGATGTGCTCTTATATGGATGCCAAAACTAAACCAAATAGAAATAAGAATTCCTGAAGAGGAAAATCGAAGCAACCAATACTGAATAGGAAAAAAATGAATTCTTGAATCAATACTACTGTGATAGGAAATAAAGCCAAACTCCTAAGTAAATAATATGCCTAACATCTAAGATTCTAAACAACCATGTAACTAAAGAGCAATCTTACAAATGTTGCATGTAAACCACCTTTTTGCTAAGCATTTTGGACATCAAAATTGGTGAAGAGCTAATGATTAAGATCTCTGAGACTCCCATCCTGCGGCCAATCCCAAACAATGGAGGAATAGTTGTGGTGGCCTAAAGGTACCCACAAATACCCCACTGCTTATAAATATCAAAAGAAAAATGACAATTGTTTCATAGCCCTTTTTTCATTTTCAGTAGCAAGCCAGATCCACCAGGTTACGAATTTAACCATCAAACAATCCAACAATAGATTGATATTCAGAAATGTAGCGAGGCAGTATCATACACCTCTAATAGATAACTAATTCCATAGAACAATGGTTTCTGTAAACACCATTTAAAACCATCATAATGCAAGCCACAGAAACCATTTCTGCATAGAGCAATTAGACAAGAAACTTACCAGGAGGAAGTTTGCTTTTATCATATGATTTATAGCGTTTAGATGGAAAGAATTGATCGTGCACTGGTTGCTGAGACACATGTACAGGTCTGTCATCTGAGCATTCATTTCTCAAACGCTTACGTCTTTCTTCACGTTCCTAATCAAGATGAACATAAGATCAACAACCATGCATATAAATGGAAGACAAACAAATGCCCCAATGCCATTATATTAATCATCAAAAAAACATAAAAGGAAAAAAGAGAACCCAGATGTGGGAATGAGCAAGGGAGGGAAACAAAATGTCATCTTACACACAAGTCCACAAAATATGTTGGTACTTTAACCCCAATCAAATAGAGAGTGCCTATGCTTCAGTATTCAAAAACTTCAAGGCATTCCATTTCACAGCACTAAAGATAGTAATGACAACATGTTAGTTGAAGGGAAGTTTTGTGTGCACTCTATAGCTACAGAATAGTCATTATTTTCCTTTGGGACTCAATGATCACAAACAAGTCTTTAATTGTTAAGTTTACTAGCTTTACACTCTTCTCTCCATCTGCCAAGCTTTAAGATTAAACAGCCATTATATCCATAATGAAGCTAAATTTCCACACCTTTGTTCCTAATGTGCTTGCATAATTGCATTTGTTTATTAACCAGGAAAAAGTGATAAATTGATTACATTATAAGATCCTCATCCTCAAGTTCCTGCAACTGTTACAGACTTACAACAACTGAAGCAGAAAAGTAATACATCCTACGGCACAAACCCATTCCCAGTATTAAAGTGCCACTCACCAGAGAAAACAACAAAAATATGATTTATAACTTCATAAAATCTTAAAATGATCTCCAGATTCAATCAAAATACTTAATCCAGTTGCTATAATATAACAAATTGGGGCCCAATGCCAAAGTTCCATGCGGCGACGGCAACTTCAAATCCTGTTTCCTGATAAAATATAGCAGCCACAAGGTTGGAATGACTGTTCAGATTACTGAATGATTCTTTACATATAACCAAACCACTTAGGAGTCATAAAAAGAGCCGTCATGTAAAAAAACCAGATACAAACATCACAGCAATATATTTCATTCTTCCAGAATAGCAAAGCTCTGATAAAATCTTTCCTGATTATTATCATTCACCAAAGTAACGCCATAATTTGGAACAAAAGTCGATTCTTCTAATGCAAAATACTGGAAAAAGAAAGCAAGAATAGAATTTAGAAATACCCTGCGGGCAGTTTCGACAGCAGACTCTGACCGTTCACCAGCAGGACTGTATTCTTCTACGTGCCCTTCAGAATTATCTTCGTCGCCTTCAGGTACCGGCGACACATTTAAATCCATGGTAACAACCATTCAACATTTACCAGCATGAAAAATATCAAATTCTCTTCTTATAACAGCAGCACCTACTGTTGCAGAACCAAATTAACATATTAAATCACCAATTAAACTAAGTATCAAGTTTTGAGGTTGACCTAAAATCTAATAAAACAAAAGTACCTAACTCATTTTGAGTAATTATAATTTTTTTTTCTAAACCAACTGATTGCACCCTAAATAATAAAATCAGGGAGTGGAAAGGATTTGTAGAAAGCGAGAAGAGTTCAGAACCTCACCATTATCAAGAAATCGAGGATAAATCAGGGTCTAAAGGACTAGACAGTGCAGGTTAAGTAGGTGTGGCACAGAGTCTCGGCCGATCAAAACCCTAGAATTATGGAGCGGGAGTTGTATGCGTACGTTTCTGCTTGAAATCTTTTTCGGGTTCGAAACCCTAGAGAGAAAGAGAGGGGTGGGGTTTGTTGGCTTAGAGAGAGACAGGGCGAAGTGAAGATGTGTTTGTTTTTTTCTCTTTTTTTTTTATTTAAGTATCAAACCCATGTCGAGAGAGACATCACGAGAGAGAGAGAGAGAGGAGACGAAATTCACGAATCGGAGCTAAAGTATTCATGGGGATAAATAAATAGAAAAATACTGGGATTATTTTATTATTCAGCCGTGCTTAAATGGAAAAACACAAAAGTTATATATTAACAATTATTAATATTAATTAACAAATGAAAGGATTGCCACACTCATGAAATGTTTTTTATTATTGAGGTTTTTTTTCTTTTTAATTTTACCTTTTAATAATATAATTTTTTAATTTATTTTATTTTACTTTCTTTCTTTAATATTATATTATTTTAAAAATTATACTTTATAATTTTTCTTAATTTATTTTATGTAGAGTTATCATAGTCTTATAATTTTAATTTTTTTTTAATTTCAATGTTTAGCATTGAAAATATTAGAAATGAAGCTTAATAATTTATTTATTTTATTTTTATGAAGTTAGCCTGGTTAACTTGAATTAGTATTTTTTTTCTTTTATTTGATCTTATTTTTCAACTCTATTCTTCAATACTGGATTTATTAGAAATTGAGTTTCGTGAATTTTTTTATTTATTTTCTATGACATTATCCTAATCACATGATCTGAACTGTGGGTATGGTAAGTTAACTCAGGTTGACTTGGATAGTTTTTTTGTTTTTTTTTAATTTAATATTTTTTTCAATTATATCCTTCAACATTGAGTTAATCATGAATTGACCTTTATAATTTATTTTGATTTATTTTCTACAAGGTTATCATTGTCTTATTACATGGGTTGTAGATTTGACAGATTAATCCAGGTCAATTCAATATATCATCATCTCAATATTTGAAAAAAAAAATGACATCTAATATGTGATTGTATCAATATTTAAAAAAGATGTTGTCCAACATGCATTATATTTTGAGTTCATGATTAATTTTTTTATTAGAAAGCATGTTAGCAACGCTTTGATTTTTTTATGTTAAAAAAATTAATCTGACCTGCAACATCGCATAAACCAATGATCTAGTAAAGAAACTAAAAACAAGATATACATTCATTATAGAAACAACATTCTTGTGATTTTTTAAAACTCTTCATCTTTTCTTTTCTTTTTTACATGTTGCACAATTGTGTTGTTATTTATATATTTTTTTCTTAACTTAGGTTTCATCCACGTTAGTGTAAGAGAATTATTAATGTTGTGACATGTTTTCCTATTTTTTTTTTCTTTTCTCCTAATAGCCACCATCTCTTTGTTCTTATCTTAGAAGATAGTAGAAGTTTACTTCGATCAGGTTTTATATGCTTATGGTTCTTTTTTCACATCAACAAAAAAAACACAAAAAAAACATCTTTCAAATTTAGTCTCAATTTCAGGTTTTAAATATATGGATTCACAATCAAAAGCAACCCACAATGGTATCATCAATGGTTGTTATTGAATTGTAACAAATCCATCGTCTAACACAACCCACATGTTTTACAGCCTCTCTTTAGATTTAGTTAACATGACCTTGGATGGAGAAGTAGGTCGATAGTTCTGTTTGTTTGCCTCGTGCTTTTCACCTATTCTGGTTTTATTTTTCTTTATTTTTCTTATGTTTTGGGATTTTCTTAGCGTTTATATGGTTCCACATAATCTATTGTTTTCCTTTTCTTTTTCCACCTTCTCTACCATTAACGAAAGAAACAATCTGCTCATAAATTGTGTTTCTTTAGGTGGGATATGTTGGTAGATAGATGTACTATTTTGTTTAGATTTTTGGCGTGGTGGTGGTCCTCTATAAACAATTATTTTAATTCATTAAAGCTTCCATGTCAAATTAAAATATATGTTTTAAAAAAATCTCGAATGCAATTATTATTTTCTTATTCCTTGACCTTTAGAATAAAGGTTTTTTTACATGGATTTGACATTTTTCCTCTGATTTTAGTTTGCCCTAAAGGATGGTTCTAGCATAGATTCATAAGACATGGTTGCTCAGTTATTCTATATGGTTGTTGGTTTTTCGATTTAAGTTGTGTTGGTCTTTGAAATGAAAGTTTCTAGAATTTTGCTTATGCCAATTTTGATTGTGTGCTCTTACTCCAGATTTGTTTACTATTTGGCCTAATAAAATTTGCTAAAAAAATCTATGCTTGTTAATTTCTAAATATCTCATGATTTTCATTATTATGTCTTGTTTCTTTTAGCAATTATAGGACTTGTATTGTAGTACTTAAATGCCCTTAAATATGAGTTTTTTTCATCATGTTTGCTTTATGCTTTGGTTTAAAAGCTTAATCACGTTATGACCATGCGTTTAACATCTTTTACCACATTATTCATCATTACTTACACCCTTTTACCCCAACTTAATAATAAAAAATGAAAATGAGACCTACACATGTAAAACTCAATAAAACATTATAGCAAATCCTTGATATGATGAGAATGTTAGCTTTAACCAAACTATTATAGTGTACGAACGCATATGTAAGTAATTTTGGTCCACAAGTTGAACACCTTATTCTTGTCTTTAAAAACACTAAAAAAAGTAGATTTGAGGAAACAAAATCTACCAATATATTTATATCAAAATGGTTGGACATGGCATAAAGTTTTTTTTATTGCTTTTGGATTAAACTAATTACAATATTAGGTATAATTCTTTTTAACTGGGTTTGAATTTACTAGTTTTGCCCAAGTTTGAAAATGCTTTCCTCACAACAATTATGTCTTTATATTCAGGTGACCATTTGCTTTTTACTTCTCTAAGAAGTGGCATAATTTTTTTTCAACTTAAAATCTCTAAGTTGGAATTCTCTAATACATATCATTTTATTATAAGCCTTGGCAATCTTTTTTTATAAAACAAACCATGATAAATGGTAATCAATATCTTTCTACTAATCAGATTCAATTATTCATATCGGACCCTAACCCATTTTGATTCATAATGTTATGCTTCTTTCGATATCCTCAAATATGAGATTTCAACCTCTAAAGGTAAAATTGCTTTCATCCCATGAGTTAAAGAATACGAGGTTGCTCTCGTGGATGTCTTTACTATTGTTTAGTAGACTAACAAGGTACAAGGAAGCGTTTATGCCATTCTCTATGGGTAATCACCATCTTTTCAATTATTTTTTGGATGTTTTTGTTATTTGTTTCTACTGTGTCATTCATCTTAGAATGATAAGAAGAGAAATTCAAGTTTCTCACCTTCTACCGGGTGCATAAATTTAAAATCATCTTACCATTAAATTTTTAGCATTATTAGTGATGATGGTTAATGGAGCACCGTATCGATAAATGATGTTATTCTTTATTAATTAACTAACCACTCGTTGAGTAATATTGGTGTAAGAATATGCTTTTATCCACTTGGTAAAGTAGTCAATGACCATTAAAATGAAACAGTGATCATTGTTAGCCTTTGAATTGATAGGACTAATCTTGTCTAGCCCCTATATTGAGAAAGGCTATGGTGACATCATATTACACATTAGCATAGGTAAAGCATTGATTTTATCATAATACACCTGACATTTGTGGCATTTATAAACATGTTTGATGCAATCATTTTCCATAGTTATCCAAAGTAACTATTTTTGTATTTATCATGCCATCATATGCCTATTAGCATGCGTAGCATAAACACCTTCATGAATTTCTTCTATTACTTTATCTAAATATCTAAGAAAAGTATTATCAAACCCTTTTTTGTACAAAATCCCTCCATCTAAGTAGAGATTTATGGCTAACCAGCACATAGTTTTCCTATATATCCTGGTGGCTTTATCAGGATATTCTTGATTCTTAAGGAAATTTTTGATATCATGATACTAAGGTTCCTCCTTTGTTTCCTTATCAATGTGGACGCAATCAATAACTAGAAAATTCTTTAATTCGATGCAAAAAAGTTGTACTTGGACCTCCATCATCGAGTTGAGCCATCAAAGCTACAGTTATGAAGCATTGACAAACTAATTCTTTTCCTTCCTCAAGTGTGTGAACTCAATTTCTTCAAATTCCTCTTCTAATTTAGTGAGGTATTTATGATAAAAAAACTAGCCCTTCATCTTTAGTTTTTCATTCACCTTTAACTTAATATATAATTAGAATGGAATCCTCGTACATTTTTAACTTCTTCACTTTTAACTTCTAAGTCGTTTATAACCCTTAATACATTCTTCATATATAGTTATGTTGTTAATATAAGTGATTGTAGCTTGATTGCAACTAGATACTATTTTTTTTATCAAGAGAGATGATGATTGCTCTAATACTATTTCTAGATACACTAACAGCTTCATTGAAATACATTGTTTACAAATCACTTTTAACCCTTATTTAGGTTTTAACACTAAAATATCTTTAACATGAATTCAAAATTCAATGGCTTGTAATCATAAACCGTATTATCTACTAAGTGATCAATAATAACATTTCATTTCTTTCCAAATTATATAAGCAATATTGTATTCAGTTAAGGACACCTGCCAACATGCAAATTTATTGGATAAATAAGATTTTTCAATAAGATATTTCATGGTGTAATAAAATATATATTGCCTGAGACACTTTGTACACTACATCAAAACACAATAAGTTTTCTTTACAGTATTATATCGGGATTCACGTTTAGTAAACTTTTTGCTCAAATAGTAAATGACTTGCTTTTTACTTTTAGAATCATCTTTTTGACTTAACATGCAACCCACAACATTATCTATAACTATTAACTATAAAATTAGGTCTTTTAGGTACGATTGGTACCAATATCAGTGGCTTCTATAAGTACTATTTTATCTTCTCAAAAGCTTTTTAACATTTCTTATTCCAAGTCCCAGGGTTTTTCTTGTAAAGTAATTGGAAGATTGTCTCATATATAGCAATAAGTTATGAAATAAACCTAGCAATATAATTAAACATTTAAAGGAAACTTCAAACCTCCTTCTCTACAGTAGGCACGAACAAAACTTAGGTATCTTTGATCTTTTCTAGATATATTTTATTTATTTTTTCTCTTACTATAAATTCTAATAACTTTCAAGATTTGACTCCAAATAAACACTTGGCTGGATTGAGCCTTAACTTGTACCTCCTTAGTTTTTTAAACAATTTACTTAACACTTGCATATGATCTTAATCCTTTATTGATTTGGCAATCATGTCATCAAAATACATCTTGATCTTCTTGTGTATCATACAATTAATAGAGTTACTATTGCCTTTTAATATATAGCCATGGTATTCTTTAATTCAAATGACATAACTTTGTTGCAAAATGTTCCCCGATAAGTAATTAAGGTAAATTTTTCTTTATCCTTTACCATTTTGATTCGGTTATACCGATAAAACCTATTCATAAAGGAGTATGTTGCACTTTTATCCATATTGTCTACCAAGATGTTTATGTATCGTAACAAGAAATCATCTTATAGGTTTGCATCGTTCAGATTATGATAATTCATACACATCTTGATCCTTTCATCATTTTGTCTTATTAACATAATGTTGGATACCCATAACGAATACTTTATAACTTCAATAAAACTTGCACTCAATTGTTTATGAATTTCATCTTTAAATTTTAATGGTAGTTTTAGTCTTAATCTCCTTAGTTTATGCTTTACAGGTTTGGAATTTACAAGCAAAGAAATATTATGCATTATAATATCAATGTCTAATCCTAGCATATCAGTGTAGGACCACGCAAAAACATTGGAATATCAACTCAATAAATCAATCAACCTTTTCTTTCTTATGTTGAAACTAAAATGCTTATTTTAAGTTCTTGCTTATTCTCTTTAATGCCAATGTCTATTATTATTCATCTTAGTATGATAAAACAACATGTTCTAATTGATCTATCAACTTAATGAATTTCTCAATTACAATTGTCTTATCGTCCAAATCATTTTCATTTATAATGATTAATTATTCAAGATGCCAAACATTTTTAATGTGAATATTTGATGGTGATCATTTTTAAGATCTCTAAAGTAGAAAAATAGAATTGAAAACATTTTTATTAAAACTTAAAAACTTAAACAATATATCCATACAATAAGAATAACCTAATTAAAGCTAGGTTCAATACAAAATATTTATTTTTAGCATTTTCACCCTAATACTGAAAATTAAGGAAATGCTATAATGAATCACTTCATTTTGATGATTGTTGGAACCTTTTTTTCTTCCTCCCATTTGCCAAACTTTTCTCTAAGAGTGAACTTCTTGACAAATGAATCAGCCTCAACTCTTTCCTCTACTGTGTTGATGGTCAATAGTGGCGTCATAACAACTCTAGATCTTTCTCTAGCAGCTTTAATTCTTTCATATGTAAAGTATAGCCCATGATTTTTTTACCTGGCTGGATGACATGACTCAAACAAGGAAATATATCTTGGATATATGGAATCACCATCTTTAGATCATTGGGTTCACGTCCCTCCATTTTAGCCATTAGTCTATCCTTTCTTTTCTCCATTATCCTTTGAAAATATTTTCAGAAAGGTCAGAATCCCAGGCCAAATCAGTAATTATTATATATTTCTAGCTTGAATTTGAATAAATCATCTTTATCGGGAGATTCAAGTTTCATCTTGCTTTGGACCATGCATTTAGTCGTCATCCTTGTAGCTTGAGATCATTTTGACCTTTCTATGAATGTATTTTTAGGGATCAAATTGGTGTTGATAATTTTAAAAAAAATACAAATTACCATTGTGAGTTCCTTTATATTATATATAGAGGACATAGGTATTCCTTAACAATATTAAATGTTCTTCAACTTTTACAATCACCAATTACCTTTTAGCTATGTATTTAACAATTTAATGTAATAAAATGGTCACTGCCCTAACAAAGTGCAACAAAGGCTTTCCTAATAACATGTTGTATGTTGATTGAATATCAACCAAAGCCTTTCTAGTAACATGTTGTATGTTGATTGAATATCAATTACTTAAAAAGTGATTAGAAATTAATGAGACTTAATATCCATATTAATTTTAATTTTTCCAAGTACTTGTTAAAGGGTGCCATCGTAATCATGTGTCATTATATGGTTGTGCTTTATATGGGATTAGTTAATTGTTAAGCAACCCATGATATGATAAGGCAATACATTAAGTGCAAAACCATTGTTAATGAAGACCTTAACAACGACACTATCTTTATATTTTATAAACATATATAAGGCTAGATATCTGGAAGCCAAAATACTTAAGGAGTATTTATTTGCGAAGACAAGCCTAGATACGAATGATGAACTTACAGACCCTCGGGACCATTTCCAGAATGTGAGGGGGAGTCTAAAACTGGTCATCCATGACAATGACGTGATGTGCAAGATATTGTCCACTACCTTTAGAGGGAACGTGAGAACATGGTACAACAGCCTGAAATCAGGGTCAATTCTAAGTTTCCAGGATCTATATGCTAACCTGGTAGCATGTTTCAGTACCAACATCCCTATGAAAAAAAGCTCCGCTGAATTATTTGGTGTTATCCAAGGCGAGAAGGAGTCCATTCGGGCCTATCTAAGGAGATTTAATGAAGAAATGCTCCAGGTGGAGGATCTCTAGAGCCCATAGCCTACGAGGCTTTAATTAAAGGGGTCAGAAATGAAAAGTTGTGGAAATAACTCCACCCGCTACGGAACAAAATTCTCATGAGGGTGAAACAGATGATTAAGAGTCATATAAGAGTAGAGGAAGCCTTAGCTGCTCATAGAAGCTCTACTCAAGTCCATAAAGGAGGGATCAGTGATGAATCCCCCAACAAGAATCATTCCCCTGTTAGACGACAAAAGGCTAAGAAGAAAGGCCCCTTCAGGGAACCTCCCAACAAGCCCGAAAGGGTTTATACCCATGTAAATGCCAGTTATAAAGAGATCTACATGACCTTAAGGGGTCAAAACTTGCTCCAGTGTCCTCCTTTCTTAAAGCCTAATCTCAGCCTTAAGTTCTTCAAGAAGTTCTGCCAATTTCATAGGGAGAAGGGACATGACACCGAGAATTGTTATGCTCTCAAAAAAGAGGTGGAGAGACTCTTGGCACAAGGATACCTCAAACAATGCTTAAAAAAGGATCCATCCCTAGAAGGGGAGGGAGACGAAGCGAGACAACAGAGACCAATGCTCCCAGAGGTCCTTGTCATACTGGGAGGGCTCATCAACCAATGTGGGTGTTGCCAACAATAAGAGAACAAGGTTGAGGGATCAAGACCTAGTTACAATGGGCCAAGAAAAGTTTTGCCATAAACTCATCACATTCACCCCTGTTGATGGACAAGGGATTAAATACCCACATAGAGATGCCTTGGTGTTTTCCATTATAATGGAGGGACACAGGGTTCACAGGATACTAGTGGATAGTGGCAGCTCAATGAACATCCTATCAACCAAGGCTATAACAAAGATGGGCATAGATGCCTCCAGAATGACTCTAGTGCCAACACCCCTCATCGGGATAGAAGGGTCAGCGGTGCCCGTAAAGGGAGCAACAAGGTTGATCGTCACTATGGGAACTGCACCTTGTTGTGTGACTCTCCAAAAAACTTTTATCATAATTGATACTCATCCCCCATACAATGCCATTATTGGGAGGCCACTGCTCCATCAGCTTAGTGCAGTAATCAGCGTTAAGTATCTGACCCTAAATTCCCAACTAATAAAGGAGTAGCTGTGGTGAAGGGAAATCAGGAAGCCACAGGCAACAGAGAGAGTAGAGGAAAACTAGCTCCAAAATAGGATGGCCTTTTTAGGGTGACACGGGTGACTAGAGCTAACACCTATCATTTGCAAGATCCACAAGGTTGACCTTCCTCATGCGTGGCACTCAGGCCACCTTAAGTTGTATCATTGTTAAATACGTGAATTAAGAATATTTTTTTTTACCACTTGTGTTCTTATTTAATTTTACGTTTCTTTCTCAGGAATACTTCCTACCGGTCCAATCGGGGTTCCACACCCCTGTGGCATCCGAGGCCCACTTCTCCAGGATGGTAGCGAAGCCCAAAGTGAGCATCAACCTCTATTATCACCAATCGAGGTTTCACACCCCTATGGTGTCTAAGACCCACTTCTCTAGGGCAGTAGTAGGAGATCAATGCTTCACTCTTCAGGGCAGCTTTCAACTCCCCCTCCCTTCCTTTTGTCTAGCCTTTTTAGTTGGAAATAAGAGCACTGGAGTGACCTTATCAAGTCCATCATGTCTGTCCAAACGGCCTACATACCCATGTGTGCGATCTGGGACCTACATTTCTTCTTAACAACATAGGACCAGTCTTTATGGCATTTAAGAGTGTTGGGCAGCCTTATCAGGCTCACCCCGTCTATCCAACCCGGGTTACACATATTGTATGTGGTCTAGGACCTATATTTCTCCTGGATAACACGGGTACGAGGCTCTACGACATCAAGAAGTGCAGAAGCCAGCCCTTCTATAGTAGCGCCTCCTATTGGTCCAAGTAGGGTTATACACCCCTGTGGCGTCTAAGACCCACTTCTCCGGGGCATTAGTGACAGTCCAACACTTTAAAAAAAAAGGACTAGGAATATATCTTGAAGATTTGAACAAAAAACTCTCTAAGAACACCATCCCTACTAGTAAGGCCCTAAAAGGGGGAGCATAAAGGACACCCTAACCAAGGTCATGACTGAACTAAGGTTAGTCAAAAATCTCTTTAGTCTTAAGTCTCCCCATTTCTCTAAAAATGAGCAAACTTGAAGGGCTACTAATGGGTCATGGTTTCTCAAATCAACCCCATTTAAAAGACAACACACGAAAGTCATAACCCAAGATGAGATTATATCTTTCTCGGTGCCCAACTCTAAGTTGAGGAGTGGATAATTGTGCCCAACCCCCCTGTTGGGCCTGGACGCGTCCGCGCCCGACCCCACGATGGGTCTGGACGTGACCGCGCCCAAACAAAAGTCATAACCCAAGATGGGATTATATATTTCTCGGTGCCTAACTTTAAGTTGGGGAGGGGGATGACTGTGTCCAACCCCCTGTTGGGCATGCACGCAACCGCGCCTAACCCTTGTTGGGCCTGGATGCGTTCGTATTCAACCCCGTGTGGGGTGAGGGCTCGTCCGCCTAGATGTGTCCTTGCCCGACCCCACGATGGGTCTGAACACGACCGTGCCCAACCCCCTGTTGGGCTTGGATGTGTCTAACCTCGTGTTGGGTGAGGGGCCTAATCCCCTGTTGAGCAGTGACACGACTGTCTCTGATCATTCTTGGGTGCAATCGCGAACTGGGCCCGTTTTCTCCTGGGCTCCAGGTATGATGAGCCCAACACCCCTCAGATTGGGTGCATAATTGAAGGGTCACTCTATACTAAGCCTCTCATACCTTGAGCCTGGATTAATAATTATGATGCCTATCACATTCTCATTAAATACGAACAAACAGTCCATTCTTACATTAATTAGATATGATGGTTCAAGCAATAAGACAATATTATTTTAATCATACAAGATTACTTTTCTACCCTCCTACGTTGCATGAGGCAATTAAAATCAAGGGACTTTGTGCAGGTATTTATTCCAGAAGAGTTTTATATCCCCTAAGAGAGATATTTGCCCAAGGAGAAGCCTACGTGGTCTTGAAGTGGAGGTCATTGAATTCACCATAAATGATATATGAGAATTTCTAGGAATAATTCATTCCAGAATATTCCCTGTAATTTTTATAACCTCATCAGGTTGTATTAGTTGTACATAAGGTAGTTAAGCCGTGTAATTAGCATGAGGTAACCTATAGATTTATGGTGTGAAAGATATCTTGTAAGTGATCACGTCTATATTGGGTTAAATCTGATGTGATGCTTATTGTACAGGCATATGATACTTAACATGAGGTTGAGGACTTTCAAACATTTCTATTGAAGTGTTGGTTATGTTAGTGTATCCTTACACTTACCCTTATATATTTAGACAAAAAAAAAAATGCTTGATTGACTATATGTAAGTTTGTTTTAAATTTGATTGAGTTATTCAACCATAATTTGCATAGTCATGATAACTATTACAATATTATTGTGACAAGTTGTATTGGTTGTATTTTCCATATCTAGCCAGATAACCTTTAAAATCAATATTAGAGAGGTTTAAATTCTAATTAAAAGACATACATTTAGAAGGAGTTGTTATTAGTTAATTGGAGTTTGGCTAAACTAGTTGTGACCTTTTGATCATGCAACCAAACCCCTAAAAGGGATAACCATGAGGTTAAACTAAAGGTATAAAAATATATTAGTATACCTCCTAAAATTTGGTAGAGGCAATAATATTGGGAAAGTTAGAAGCGTTATAAACTTTGAGATGTTTTTTGCCCTTCATACTCCTTGAAAAAATAGTTTGGCGCTCGCGAAGTTTTTAGAATCTAGGTTGATATTTCATTTTTGGACTGATTAAATGATAACTTAAGACAATAAACGGGTTTAATGAGGTCTCTAGAGTGTTTATTTGGTGTTTCTGGTTTAAAACTGATGAGAGAAATGGATTTTTTTAGGCTTATTGATGTCTGGCCTGACTTCCAAGGCATTGTATATGGTCGAAAAGTGAACCAATAAACGACACGATACCAAAAAAAAACTAATATGGCTCAGTGATTTCCTGTAGTATGTGAGGAGAAACATTGTAGATTCAGACAGCGTATTAACCATTATATCCTTCACTGCACTGAACAAATGTCTTGCTAGTGGGGGTAAAGTCGTCTTTTCTAGGGAATCAAAATGTCATTTGTCAATTGATCGGAGATAATTTAGTCATTTAATGTTTTTTATATACATTAAAATCACTTTGTCGCCCTTAAAAGCTAAAAAATAGGATTTTTGTCCAGGTACTTTTGTGTATTTTCAATTTTATTTGCATAGTTAAAGAACGATGATACCATTAAAACCTCAAAAGCATTGACCTTGTAAAGATGGGTGTTTTGTCTTTACACATTTTTTGTACAATTAAATGAGATGTTTAACCTTTGACTTAAAAAAAATCTAACCCTGGCTTGGGAGGGCATTTTCATCTTTGTTGCATGTTTTTTTTTTTTTTTTTTGTAATATTAAGATGTCTTTAAGGGATTTTTAGTAATTTGAAATATTTAAATATTAATAAATCAATATAAAAGGCCGTCAGCGTGTCATCATCCCCTGTGCCAAACTGGAGGCGCATGAGGTGTTTTTGATGGTCAAAATCTATCGATTGACATTTCATCCAAAGCATTAGGTGGTGGCACAATTATTGGAGTGGCGTGTTTGGTCTGGTTCACGGTAGTTTGATGATAATGGAAGTTTTTCCTCCTCCTATTTTTCTCTCTCATATGCCTTGGTGTTCATGCCGAGCCTTTAAAAAATCAGTTGTGTCCTCCAATTTGTATTTGTTTTAAAATTAGTTATCGTTCTTTTGATTTCTATTTGTTTTTATTTTAGTGCTTCTTAAAGTTTTTTTATTTTAATTTCATCCCTCAACATTTTATTTCATTTAATTTTTTTTATCCAATTTGGTTCTCATTCTTTTTATTGTTATTTTTTTATCCTTTACATCATTATTTTTTTATTTTGTCCTTTAGAATTTAATTTAATTTAATTTGGTCCTATTTTTTATTGCATTTTTTTTCATTTTCTTCGTTTATTTTGTTTTTTAATTTAATCCCTGAATATTTTCTTTCAATTATTTTGTGAGCAAGATTTAGTTCTCATTATTTTTTATTTTTTTCAATTTTTATATGATTGAGAATTTAGGTTCGTTATTTTTCCATGTTTGTCTTCTACAATCATGACCCGATCAACGAGTTTCGATGATTAACCATGTTTAAGTTCAGTCTTTTAAAAAAAAAAATTAAAGTTTTTTTATTTTCATCATTCGACATTGACTTATTGGACCTTAACAATGTGATTTGTTCTGCTTTTCTTTTTGTGAGGTTATCTCTATCTCATATCCTAGGTCGCATGTTATTAAAGTTAAGTTGGGTTGACTCAAGGTTTTTTTTTTGTTTCATCATCCAATGTATTTTCCCATTTTTTATGGGATTTTTTTTTGAATTTTTTAGAGTAACACGAGTTGCTTTGGATTATTTTTTTTTTTTTATCTTTGCTAGATCTACCTCTTTTAGAAGGAATACTTTTAATTTGATTCAATTAATTTATTTCATTCTTCAATATTAATTTGGTCTGACATTGTCTCGATTTTTTGGTGCTCTTTGTTAGATCTTGTTATTTTAAAAAGATTTTTTTGTAATTAAATTAATTTATCTCACCCTTCAGTATTGAATTTGATTTATATTGACATTCTTAGTTGAGTTTATGTTTGGAATTTAATAATTTACGACTTTAAGAGATTAACTTTGGTTTAAAAAGTTCACCTACATTTGTTTGGTTACCCCCCTTTTGTTAGCTTATTTTTTTCGATTTCATCCTTGAATGTTTTCTTACTTTTTTCCATTTTCTACGGGATTTTTCATTTATTTTAAAAAAAACACTTTACATAGAGCTCTTTTTTTCGAGCTTTGTTCAATTTAGTTTTTTTATGAGGGTTTTTGTTTTTGAATTAAATATAAGCATCAAATGTCTTTCGTGCTTTGTTCCAATTACTTTTGAAACATGGGCTAAGCCGACTTAAGCCCTAGGTCCTTTAGATCACGAGTCAATCCGTCAGGTTTAACATTTTGAGCATCAAATAGTGTATTTTAATTTTAATTTTTTCAAAAAAAAAATTCAAATTTGTTCCTCACTCATTTGATTTTTATTTTTGTTTTGAATTTTTTTGTGAATTTGTTGGCTTAAGAATTTTCAATTTTACCCTTCATTTCAATATTTAATGATATTTGAGATTTTCACCCGTAATGTTTTGATCTTTAATTTTTATTCTTAGCCATTTTATCAAATTTTAGTTTATTTTTAATTTCTTCATTGGATTCATAATCTTGATTTTTTTTCAATTTCATCTCATAGATTTGCTTATATCTTATTTTTACTTTTTTTTCATTTATTTTTCTTTCGATTTTATCTTTCATTAATTTAATTCTTGAGAATTAACTATTGTTATTTTTTTCAGTTCTTTTTCTATAATATAGAGTAGTTAATTTTTTTTTCTTTTTTAAAATACACTTGCAGCCTTTAAATATCGTTTTTTTACATTTCAAGAAAATCAACCCAGATTGCAGTTTTTATGCTTCAAAAAAATCAACTCGACTTGTAGCCCAACACAGGCAAGCTATCTATTCGTCTACCATAACATTTTTTAAAAATATTCGATGTACGCATTAATAAAATCAAGCCCATGTGCACATGGCCGCTGAGTTAGGCATGCAATTGACCTGCTAGGCCAACACTTGTGAGTATTTTTTTTTATTTGCAGTTTTTTTTAAAAAAAAATTAGCTTTGATTTAATTAAATAAAATAAA